>Ga0193962_1000002_pt1 | contig 290291 bp, 299 predicted proteins | sample FB_5_MG_FD_140335 | JGI IMG/M metagenome (GOLD analysis project Ga0193962, IMG submission 140335) | Microbial mat bacterial communities from the Broadkill River, Lewes, Delaware, United States - FB_5_MG | ecosystem: Environmental > Aquatic > Freshwater > River > Microbial mats | place: USA... | reverse complement strand
ATTTAATTCAAAGTTATCAATTCTTTCTTTTATGATCGAACTGATTTCATCAGCTTGAATTTTTGCACCCATTCAATTTCTCCTTTGTAAGTTCTAAACTGCTTTTAAAATATGATTAATCATTTGTGACTTAAGTCTCTGTTTTGAGAATGAAATCTCAACGCCAAGACTATCTATATCAACTTTGATACCATCATAATCACAAACATTTTGTGATAGTGATAACTTAACATCAAATTTTTTACTAAATTGATCTTCAATTGAAGATACATACTTAGCTTTTAATTCTTTGTTTGTGTATACTACACCCGTATATGTATTATTCATTCTAGATATTTGACCCTCTAATACTTTTACTATATCAGGGATTAAATCAATTCTTTTTTTAGTCCCTAGTAATTTAATTAGATTTTTTAATTCATCACTACAATTTTCTACAAATGAAATAATCAACTCAACTTTACTACTATTAGCAACTTCAGATGAAGAGATTATAGAAATAAATTTTTCTTCTTTAAATGCAGAAGAGATAGTTTTTAAATCATTGTAAACAGCTGTAGCAGAATTTAAGTCTCTACCATCTAATAATGCTTTTACGTATCTTTTTGCTATTAAATCTTTCATTATGCAACCTTCTTAACTACGATGTTTACTAATTCATCTTGAGTTAAAGAAACATTTTCTGAACTTAATAACTCTTCAAGTACTTCAGAAACAACTTGTCTCTTAGCTTTTGAAGTTTCTACTTTGATTTTATCATCAAAGCCTTTGTCTAAGTTTGCGATTTCAGCGTCAACTGATTCAAGAACTTTTCTTTTAATTGAATCAATATCATTCTTCGCAGCTTCAACAATTTCAGCTGCAAGAGTTTTTGCTTCTTCTAATTTTTTAGCAGCATCATCGACTTTATCTTGTGAAGCTTTTAAAGTATCTTCTACTTTATCAAGTTCAGCTTGAATAGAAGCAGTTCTTTCTGCAAAAAATGCTTTAATTTTATCAGCAAGTAAATACCATAAAATTCCAGCAAAAATTATAAAGTTAACGGTTCTTTCAACTATATCATAGTTTGTTTCCGCACCTTCACTACTAGCAAGTAACGCCAACGGAGCTAAAGCTAATCCAAGTATTAATATTTTTTTCAACCCTACCCTCCTATTAAATCGAGCTAATTTTAGCTTTTAAGCTCTCATTATATTGAGGCATTGCAGCTACTAATGTTTCTTTTAAAGCTTTTGTCTCTGCTTCTAACTCTTTTATAAAGTTAAGAGATTTTGCTTCCAATTTATCTTTAGCATTTGCAAGTTTAGCATCAGCCACTTCTTTGCTTTCAGTATATGCTTGTTCTCTAAGAGCAGCAGCCTCTTTTTTAGCTTCAGCAATAATATTATTTGCTTCTTCTAATTTACCATTTACATCCGCACCGTTTGATTGAGCGTTTGCTAAATCATTTTTAATTGATTCCGCTCTATCATCCATATGCTTTAATAAAGGCACAAATAGACAACTGTTCAGTCTAGCAACAACTAAAAGAAAGATGATTGCTGAACTAAGCAATAATACAGGACTTATGTCTAACATTCATTCCTCCATATTTTTTACAGTTTAGTTTGACTAAAACTACTAAATTTTATCAAAAAATATTATAATATTCTATTAAACTGAGTAATTTAGGAAAAGAATTTTAAAAAGTGTTACTAAAGTAATTAGAAATCTTCTTTATATCTTCTTGTGAGGTAATTTCAATCTTAAAATAGTTCTTTTCTGCTTTTACTTTCAAATCACTTTTTTTAAGATTTTCTATTGCTGATTCTAAAGGTTTAAAATCATAATTTGTATCTTTTGGTTTTAGAAGTTTTTTTTCATTTTTAGCATCAGAAGCTTTGAGTTTTCTTACAAGTGTTTCAGTTTCTCTTACTGACAACTTTTGTCCAATGATTGAATCTACTACACGTCTTTGAAGCTCATCATCTAGGCCTAACATTACTTTTCCATGTCCTGCAGAAATCTTTTCATTTGCAAGCAATTGTTGTACATACGAAGATAATTGTAACAGCCTTAAAGTATTTGTAATTGAAGTTCTTGATTTAAAAACTTTTTTCGATAATTCATCATGAGTTATAGTATGTTCATTAATCAATTGAGCATAAGAATATGCTAATTCAATAATATTTAAATCATCTCTTTGAATGTTTTCAATTAAGGCTAATTCTCTTAACTTAAATTCATCCATATCAACAACAATGGCTTTAATTGAATCTAATTTTGCAAGTTTATGAGCTCTTAATCTTCTCTCTCCTGCAATCAAAATATAAGCGCCTTTACCATCTTCGATTACTGTAACAGGTTGGAGTAATCCATGTACCACAATTGATTCACTAAGTTCCCTTAACTTATCCTCATCAAAAATCTTTCTAGGTTGATTTGGGTTAGGTTTTATTGAATTAATATCTAATTCAAGAATACTATTTGAATTTAGTTTATTATCTGAATTTGAATTACTATATGCCGTCTCTACTTCGCCTAAAAGTTCACCAAGTCCTCTACCTAAAGCCATTTAAAATCCTAATAGTTATTTTTATTAACCTGCAATTGCACGTGCTAAGTTTGTGTATGCTTTTGTTCCAATTGCTGACGCATCATAAAGCATAATTGGTTTCCCAAAACTTGGAGATTCTGCAAGTTTTACATTTCTAGGAATTACAACATATGAAGAATCATCTACTTTGAATAATTTACTTTCAAAATGTTGTGCTAAATCTGCAAAAACTTGTTTTGACAAATTATTTTGAGAGCTGTACATTGTAGGTAAGAAACCTCTAATTTGTAATTGCCTGTTAATTGTTTGTTTTACAAGTTTGATTGTATTTAATAATTGAGCTAAACCTTCTAATGCAAAAAATTCACATTGAATTGGAATAAGAACTGAATTTGAAGCACTTAAAGTATTAATTGTAATTGGTCCAAGAGCCGGAGGAGAATCAATAATAATATAATCATAATCTTTTTTAATAGGATCAATTTTTCTTTTTAAAACTAACTCTCTATCTTTTGTATTTTTATAAAATTCTTTTTCAATACCTACAAGACCAATATTTGATGGTGCTACTTTTAAATTTTCAATTTCTGAATCTAAGATAATTTCACTTAATTCTTTGGTTCCTAACATTACATGGTAAATATTATATTCATAAGTATCTCTATGAAAGCCTAATGATGTAGTCGCATTTGCTTGAGGGTCAGCGTCTATTAAAAGAACTCTTTTACCTTCAAGGGCTAATGCTGCACTTAAATTTACTGCGGTTGTAGTTTTACCTACTCCACCCTTTTGATTTGCTATTGCAATTACCTCTGTCATCATCTTAAACTAAAAACCTTTTTATTATCAATTTTTATAGAACCATCGTCATTTAAGATGGCATTTTGTAATGAAATTTTTGTATTTTCTATTGTAGTTTTATATTTTTTACTTCTTAGGAATTCTACCTTAAATTGACTAAAAATTTGCTTCCAAGAAATATCTTTCTTTAAGTTTTCAAAATATAATTCTAGAATAATTTTTGAATCAATATTAATATCTAGTTTTCCAAAATCATTATCCACTTCGACTAAATTTAATCCAATGCCACAAAAAATTAAATCTCTTGTGGCTGTTGTAATAGTACCACCTATTTTTTTCTCATCAATATAAAAATCATTTGGCCATTTTAGCCATACTTTGGAGCCTTTAGAAGATAAAACAGTCTTCAAAATATACGAAAAATAAATTGAAGCACTTTGAATTTCTAAATCTTTTGGTAAATCTTTTTTTTGTAAAACAAAAGAGAAAAAAAGATTTCCTCTTTTCCCTTGCCATTTATTTCCCCTACTCCCAGTTCCATTTGTCTGATATGAAGTTGCTATACAAAGTGGATAAGTATAAGTTTCATTTTTTATAAGTTCTTTTAAATACTTGTGTGTAGAATCTATTTCATCTAATGTAATTATTTTCATACGCGATTATATCTTAAGGATATTCAAGAATAAATTAAATATAATCTTAATAAAAGGGAAAAAGTTGTTAGATCCAGTTTTACCAATTGCATTATACTTAGGTTTTGGATATATATTCAAAATCTTATTTAAAGATAACTCTAAAGAATTAGTAGAATTTGTAATATACTTTTCACTTCCAGCAATTGTTTTTGCAAAGATTTATCCACTTGAATTAACTTATGAAACATTAGAATTAGTTTTCATGTTTAATACTTTTATATTACTTAATTTATTGCTAGCTTTTATAATTGGTAGATTTTTAAAACTTGACAAAAAAACATTAGCAACATTTGTAATCATTGCAACTTTTGGAAATACTTCTTTTATTGGACTTTCTTATATTGATAGCTTTTATGGTCAAGATTATGTTGTTTATGCTCTTATTTATGATTTATTTGGCTCTTTCTTATTACTTGTTACTCTTGGTATGGTAATAATAAATTGGGGAAGTGGGCAACATGTAAACTTTAAAAGTATTTTCAAAAGCGTATTATACTTTCCCCCTATAATTATGTTCTTTATAACAGTATTTGCAAAATTAGTTGAAGTTCCTACTTTTTTAATTAACACAACTGAAACACTTGGAAGTACTTTAGTTCCAATTGCTATGATTGCAATTGGTATGAAACTAGAATTAAAAAATATCTTTTATAAACTAAAAATTACAAGCATAGCAATTTTAATTAAAATGCTTATTGTCCCTGTACTCGTATTAATTGCATTTTCAATTTTTTATAATCTTGATGACACTTGGAGTAAAACTACAATCTTAGAAGTTGCAATGCCTCCTATGACAATGGCTGTTGTTTTAGCAATAAAAGGTGGGTTAGATGAAAGACTAGCAATAAATGCTTTAGTTATTGGTGTTTTATTATCTTTATTAAGTGTTACAGGTTTTTATTATTACTTAGCTTGATTACAAAGAATTCTTATAGTAAAAACTGAACATTTGTAATATTTATTCTTATACATAATATTTTCATTATTAACCTCAATCAGACCTTTTAAATGCTCTTCAATAATCTGCTTTGTCATATACAAGCCAATACCTGTACCACCTTTATCTTCTTTAGTAGTAAAGTTTTGATCAAATATCTTTGAGATTATTGACTTATCAATACCTCCAGCATTATCTTTTATTTTTAGTACTGCAACATTCTCTTCTTTTTTAAGTTCTACAAAAATAACTCTACAATCTTCTTCTATAGAATTTTCTTCTATAGCATCTCTTGCATTATGAAGTATATTTAATATGGATTGTTTTAACTCATTTTCATAAGCATAAATATGAATTGACTCATCCAAATCACAAATTATATTAATAAAACTATCAGAAAGTGATGCTTGAATAATTCCTAAGGAAGATTCAATACTTTTTGAAAAAGCAAAATTGCATTTTTCTTTATCAGCTTTATAAAAATTTCTAAAATCATCTATAGTTTGAGATAAATGTTGAGTAGTATTAACTATTCTATTTAATGAGGTTATCGTTTCCTCTTTATTATAATTGCCTATTTCAATATTAAAATTAAGCCCACTTGCAATTGTACTTATAGCACTAAGAGGTTGCCTCCACTGATGAGCAATATTTCCTATCATTTCTCCCATAGAAACAAGTTTTGATTGATGATATATAATTGAGGATTTTTTTTGGCTTATTTTAACTTCTTCACAAACTTTTTCTTTTAACTCTTCATTACTTTTTTCTAACTCTAGATTTAGTTTTTTTAATTTTTCTATATCATTTTGAGCTTTTGTTATTGTCAATCCTATAAAAGAACAGACCATAGTAAGTATTTCTTGATCTTTAGAAGTAAATTTAACTAAATTTCCATTTACAGATTTGTTTAGAAGCTGAATAACACCAATAGCGTTTTGTTCAAAAGGATGAATAATGGGAGCTGTTATTATTGATTTAGTTCTATAATTAAAGTTTTTGTCAAACTCTTTAGCTCCAAGAAAATCATATTCTTCTGATTCATAAATATCATCAATAGTTATAACTTTTCTACTAACAAAAGATTTAACGGCAAGATATTTTTCTTGTTCAACTAAAGGGAGTTTTAGATCTTTAAGTGCATGAAATTGCCTATAAACATTTTCATATGAAATACTATCATTTTGAAAAATATTAAAGGATAAAAAATCACCTTCATTCATATAAATACTACCAGCTTCAGCATTTAATATATTTCTTGATTGATTTAATATTTCATTAAGGAGAATATCAAAATCACTTATATTAAATAGTTTAGGATCACAAATATTGTATAAGTCTTCTTCATGCATATTATGTTCACTTATGATTATTTCATAATATTATAGCGTATTATATTAAAATATCTCTTCTTTGTAATCTTTGTCCTCTAATATAATCACTTGAAGATACAGCTTTTTTTGAAGGAGATTGAAGAGTTTTTATTTTTAAACTCCCCTTTAAACATCCAATAGTAAGGCCTGTTTCATCAAAATCTAAAATTTCACCTTCTTTATTTTCTGAAAAGTTTTCTAAAAGAGTAATATCTCTTAATTTTAAACCTTCATGTAAAAATACTCCAGGCCAATAAGAGTAAGCTTTATATTTTAAGTAAAGTTTTTTTGCACTTGTAAAATCAACTTCTCCATACTCTTTTTTAATTTTTTTACAAAAAGAGACTAATGAATTATTTTGCTTTTTAGGTTTTATATTTTCAAAATTATCTAAAGTTGTAATTGTAAGTTTTGCTGCAATTTCTGAAAGTTTAGAAAAAGCTTCCGAAACTTCCATATCAGAAGTAATTTTTAAGTACTGTAACCCTAAAATATCACCTGAATCTAAGCCTTCTTCCATTAGCATTGAAGTTACACCTGTAAATTCATCATCATTTAAAAGTGATTCTTGAATAGGACTAGCTCCTCTATATTTTGGAAGAAGTGAAGCATGGAGATTTATACATGGGGCAATATCTAATATCTCACGAGGTAAGATTTGTCCATAAGCTGCGACAATAATAAAATCTGGATTTAAATCTTCAATTTGTTTTTTAGCTTCAGGGTTTCCTCTTAATTTTTCTGGTTGGAAAATAGGAAAAGTTAAATTATTATCTAAGCAAAACTGCTTTATATGAGGTGCAGTTATAAGTTGTTTTCTTCCAACTGGTTTATCAGGTTGAGTAAAAAGACCAACTATTGTATAAGAACTATTTAAAATCTCTTCAAATATTTTTGTTGCGTAATCTGGGGTTCCCATAAATAATATTTTTTTACTCATTTCTTTACCTTTTAAATGTCTTAAATAGAAGTAATCTTATATTTAATAATTTATTTTTTAAATAGAGTTCCATTTTTATGATTTCCATGAACTAAAAAATCACAAGCATTTGTTAAGTCAAATCCAGAACTTAAATACATCATTTTATTTCTTTTTAATAAAAAATTTGCAGCTTTTAATTTTGTTACTATTCCACCTGTTGCAAATTCTGAATTTGGTGTGTGTTTCATTTCAAGCTCTTCTGGCTCTAAAGAAGTCACAAGATGTCTCATCTTTGCATTAGGATTTTCATGTGGATTTGAATCATATAAGCCATCCACATCTGAGAGTATAGCTAAAAGATCTGCACCAAAATAATATGCAGCATGTGCTGCTAATTGGTCGTTATCTCCAAAAAGAAGCTCTTCATTTGCAATAACATCATTTTCATTTAAAATTGGAACAATATTATTACTTAATAAGATTTCCATAATACCTTTTGCATTTGCTGATCTTTTTCTTGAGTCAAAATCTTCTGCAACTAAAAGCATTTGAGCACATTTTAAACCATGGTCTCTAAATCTTTTTTTATAATGTTTCATTAATAAAGGCTGCCCAATTGCTGCTAAAGCTTGTCTATTTAAAACTTTTTTCTTATCTAAATTAATTATGGTGTTTCCAGCAGACACTGCTCCTGAAGACACTAAAATAACTTCTAATTTTTTTTCATTTTTTAATCTTGCAATTAAATCTACCAAATTATTAAGTCTTCTTACTGCTAAAAGATTATCTTCTCTTAATACAGCACTTCCAACTTTTATAACAATTCGTTTCATTTCTTTGTTTGTCCTATTAATTCATATAAAGCATATGTAATTGGTGTAGTATTCATATGTGTTACAGATGAAATTGGTAATATGAAAAATGGTTTTGTTTCGTCAAATCTATTAAACGTTAAATCTTGAACATAATAAGGAAAATCTTTTTTAATTCCAAATTCATTTGAAGTTGAAGGTTCTAATCCTAATTCTTTAATAAATGCTTTGATATCTGCTTCAATATCTTCACCATAATAAGCATCAGTTTTAGTTAAAGCAATCGCAAAATTTCTTTGACTTAATTCACTTGAAAACTTTTTAACTTCTTCTTTTAATACTTCATATTGTTCCATAGTTGTTCTATAGTTAGCAATATCAATCATAAATAAAAGTGTTTTTGTTCTTTCAATATGTTTTAAGAATTCTAATCCTAAACCTCTTCCTTCACTAGCCCCATCAATGATTCCAGGAATATCTGCCATTACAAAAGAGTTATAATCACCTACATCAACAACTCCTAATTTTGGAGTTAAAGTTGTAAATTCATAATTTGCAATTTCTGGTTCTGCATTTGATGTTGTTGAAATAAGAGTTGATTTTCCTACATTTGGATATCCAACAAGTCCAACATCTGCAATTAGTTTAAGTTCTAATCTTATTTTCTGACTAATTCCTGGAAGTCCTGGTTGAAAATAAGTTGGTCTTTGATTTCTTGAATTTTTAAAATGAACGTTTCCTAGTCCACCTTTTCCACCTTCTAAGAAAAGTTCTGTTTGACCTTCTTCTAAAAGATCTAATAAAACTTCGTTAGTTTCATCATCAATTACTTGAGTTCCAGGAGGAACAGTTAAAATATATGCAGGAGCTGATTTTCCTGTTTTAGTTCTACCCATACCTTGAGTACCGTTTTCGGCCTTAATAATATGTCTACCTTTGAACCATGAAAGTGTATCTGTATTGTTATCTACTTTAAAGTAAATATCTCCACCTTTTCCACCATCACCACCATCAGGTCCACCTTTTACAACAAACTTCTCTCTTCTAAACGAAGCACAACCTTGTCCACCTTTTCCTGATGATACAGTAAATTTAACACTATCTACAAACACTATTATCTCCTAAAACTAAAAAAGGGTGTAGGCAAAAAGCACTACACCCTTTTAGAAATTTAATTAAAATTAAATTTATGAAGCGTAAACTGATACTTTTTTTCTTTTTTTATCTTTTACTTCAAATTTAACTACACCATCAATTAATGCAAAAATAGTGTGGTCTTTTCCAATACCTACGTTTTGTCCAACATGAACTTTAGTTCCTCTTTGTCTAACAATGATGTTTCCAGCTCTTACAACTTCTCCACCAAATTTTTTAACTCCAAGTCTTTTCCCAGCTGAATCTCTATTATTCTGTGTAGAACCTTGCCCTTTCTTATGTGCCATTCTATGCTCCTTATGCTGCTATTTTAGTAATTCTAATTTTAGTGAAGCTTTTTCTGAAACCTCTTTTTAACTTAGAATCTTTTCTTCTTCTTTTTTTGTAAATGATAACTTTTTTATCTCTATTTACACCTGTTCCATCTAAAACAACTTCAGCTTCCACTTTTGCAGTAGAAACAGCATCACCAGTTTTAAGCTCACCATCGTTTATTGCTAAAACATCAGTAAGTTCAAGAGTTTCTTTAGCAGCTTTTCCAGTATAATCAATATCTAAGATATCACCCTCAGTTACTTTATACTGCTTACCACCACACTTAATAATTGCGTACATATTTAATCCTCTAATTTATCAATCTTTTATTAACTTATTTATTCTAACGGGACGAAATGTTAGCTAAGTTTTGTTTAAACTTTCTTTAAGTGAATAATACTTTTAAAGAAATCTTAGAATTAATAGAAATCTTTTGGAGATGCTATTGCATCCATAACAACCATTGAACCCATTGGTAATCTACTAGCTTCAATTGTAGTTCTAGCTGGTTTATGCTCACCAAAAGCTTCTGCAAATAGTACATTTACAACGCCAAAGTCATCCATATTTTCTAAATAAACATTTACTTTTACAACTGCATCTAAGCCACTTTTTGCATCTTCTAACAATATTTTTAAGTTTTCTAAAACTTGTCTTGTTTGTTTTTTAATATCTCTTTCCACAATTTTCCCATCTATTGTTAAAGGTATTTGTGCTGAAGTATAAATAAAGCCATTTGCTCTAGTTGCTTGTGAATACGGTCCAATTGCTTCTGGTAAATTTTTACTTTCTAATAATTCCATTCTTAGTTCCTTATAAAATGTCCCACATTTAGGGAAGTTTATTCAATTTTTAAATTTTGATTATTTTACAAAAAACATTATAAATTATAACTTACTAACTTGCCAAGTTTTAACTGATATATATTATCTTTTATTTTTCTAAGTAAATTTGCTTTTTCTTTAAAAGCTAATCCTTGGTCATATTGAACACTTCTTAACTTATTTGCATAGAACTTTCTAAGTAAGACTAATAACTCTTGTTTTAGTCTTTCATCATCATAAACTTCAAGTTTATCATTTAATAAAATACCATTAAAACTTTGATTATTTATATCACTTATTAAAAGTTCAAATTCATCTCTATGATGTTCAAACATTGTTGAATCAATAATATCAAGAACTGAATCCAATCTTTGAGGTTTTTCTAAAATTGATCTAATGATACAAAGCTCACCAATATCTATTTTTTTAAGATTAACTTCATTTTTTCTTACAACATCAGTACTACTTTTTACTAAATTTTCTCTAATATTTAATTTTTGAGCAAGGTATCTTTTATATTCATCTTGATATATTATTCCTAATGATTTTAAATAATCATTAGCTTCAATAAGCGCTTTTTGCTTTTGACTTGGATTATTTATATCATATTTAGAAACTATATAATCAATTGAAAAAGAGATAAAAGCTTGGGGTGAGTCAAAAATATTATTAAGTTCTTCTATTTTTCCCTCTTTTACCATATCTGCTGGATCTTTACCTTCATCAAATATAATAACTCCACCTTCAAACTCTCCTTGAGAAAGCATAACAGAAGCCTTAAATGCTGCGGTTAAACCTGCTTTGTCTCCATCGTAGGCTACAATTACTTTAGGTTCTCCTCTACGTAAAAGAGGTAGATGTTCTTGGGTTAATGCAGTTCCTAAAGTGGCAACTGCTGTATTAAATCCTGCTTGATGAAGCATTATTACATCCAAATAACCCTCGGTTACTATTATTCTATTTTTTTTATATATATTTTCTTTTGCTAAGTTATATCCATAAAGAAGTTTTGATTTATTAAATATTTTTGTTTGGGGAGAATTTACATATTTTGCATTATGTCCTGTAATTGTTCTTCCTCCAAAACCCACAATTTTACCATTTAGTGAATATATAGGAAAAGTAATTCTTTCTATAAATCTTGAATAAAGACCACTTTGTCCGGTATCAATAACTCCTAATTCTTTAGCATCTGCCAAATTATAATAATTATTTTTTAGAAAATTAATTGTGTCGTTAGAAGTTGGAGCATAACCAATTTCAAATTTTTCAATAGAAAATTCTGAAATTCCACGTGAAGCTATATACTCTTTTGCAATATTATTATTTACAAAAAGCTTTTGATAATATTTATTTACTTCTTCGAGTACTTTTATATCTTGTTTTTTTTGATTGTTATTATTATCATATTCTAAATTTACACTATGCATTGAAGCTAGCTTTTCTAAGGTTTCTGGGTATGAAAGTTTTTCATATTCCATTACAAACTTAATAGCATCTCCACCTACTCCACATCCAAAACAATGGTATATTTGCTTAGCGGGACTTACAACAAAAGAGGGAGTTTCTTCTCCATGAAAGGGACAACAAGCTTTAAAATTTGCTCCACTTTTTTTTAGTTCAATAAATTGAGATACTACATCAACAACATCAAGGTGGTTTTTAAGATTTTCTATGGATTCTTTTGTAATCATTTTGCGATTATAGCTAAATTTTATTATATTGTATGGCCATTTATGTTATATTAAATTTTAAAATTATATAAACAAGGTTTTTTTTGGATAGTTTAACCTTAGAATACAGAGACCCACTTTTTGGTATTATTGTATTTTTCGCACTAATATTTGTCATATCATTTCTAACTTACTCTTTTAGTGCATATAAAGAAAAGCGTGCAAGAAGAGATTATAGAAAACTTTTAAAGAGATTTGAAATTGGGAAGTTAAAAGAAGAAGACTATGTTCATTTATATAAAACTTATAACCTACCTTTTGATTCAATAATACTTTTAGCTTCAACTTTTGTACATAAAGGGAATTACTCTAAGGCAATATCTGTTTATATTACACTTTTAGAACATGTAACAGATAGAATTAAAAAAGAAGAACTACTTGAACTTTTAGGAACAACTTATTTTAAAGGTGGCTTTTTACAAAGATCTAGAGAAATATTTATAAGAATTTTAAAATTTTCTCCAAGAAATACAAAAGCTTTAAAACATCTACTTATTATAAATGAAAAACTTAAAGAGTATAAAAATGCTAGTGAGATTATAGCTTGCCTTGATGAAATAGGAATAGAGACTAAAAACGATAAAGTATTTATTCAAACTCTTAGTATTATAAATGATCCAATAGAGTCATATGAGAAAAAAAGTGAAAAACTTTATAAAGTATTTAAAGAAAATCCACTTGTTCAAAGACTAGTTGCAAAATTTTATTTACAATACAACAAAGATTTTTTCTGGGAACATGTAAATGAATTTGATTTTAAAAAACTCGTTGATATAATGTGGTATTTAAATTTTGAGGATATTGATTTTGAAAAAATTTTAGAAAATCAATTTTTAAATGAATTATATAATGCAAAGGGATATTTAAAAACAATAAAACATAGTGATGACTTTGTTTTTGATATTCTAATAGCATTAAATGGACATGAACATAAAATCCCTGCAACTGTAGACTTTGAATTTATATGTTCATCTTGTAAGCATCTTCATCCTATTTTTGATACGAGATGTCCTCACTGTCAAAATATATTAACCTTTGATGTAAAATATAATTTAACAAGAGATTTAATTGAAAGAAATCAATCTTTACAATAATGCTTTTTCCATAAAACTAGAAGAAAAATGAAAATCATGAGCAAGATATTGAAGTTTCACAAAAAAATAACAAAAGTGAATGATAAAAAGCTAATCTAAGACATAAGCATAATAAAAGATGTGATATACTTGCACGAACAAAAAAAGAAAAATTAAAAGGAGAATAGAATGAGTGATTATTCTAAATTAGAAGAGTGTTTGGATTATCAGTTTAGAAATAAAGACCTGATAATCGAAGCACTAACACACAAAAGTTATAAGAAGCCTTATAACAACGAAAGATTAGAGTTTTTAGGGGATGCGGTTTTAAACCTTATTGTTGGGGAATATTTATATACAAAATTTCCAGAATCAAATGAAGGTGATTTATCAAAAATCAGAGCATCTTTAGTAAATGAAACAGGTTTTACAAAATTGGCTAATGAAATAAAACTAGGTGACTATATTTTTATTTCAAATGCAGAAGAAAGAAATAAAGGAAGAACTAAAGCTTCTATTTTATCTGATGCCTTTGAAGCAATTATGGGAGCTGTTTATTTAGAATCAGGACTTGAAGTTTTAAAACCAATTATTTTGAAGCTTCTGGAACGATCATATGACAAAATAACTCTTGATGTATTATTTAGTGATTATAAAACAGCTTTACAAGAAGTAACACAAGCAGAATTTGGAACAATTCCTGAGTATAAAATAGAGGCTGCATACGGGCCTGATCATAAAAAAGAGTTTGAAGTTTCAATTTGGATTGATGATAAAACATATGGAAAAGCTATTGGGAAAAGTAAAAAACTTGCACAGCAAGCAGTAGCAAAAATTGCAATTGATATATTAAAAGGCGAAAAAAAGTAATAAAAGTGAATTAATTCACTTTTATTACTCTATAAAGCACAAATTATATGCCATAAGGTATTGGAGGAAGAATGAATAGTTTTGGTTATAAATTTAAATTTACAACTTTTGGAGAGAGCCATGGAAAGGCTTTAGGTTGTTTAGTTGATGGAGTTCCAGCTGGAATAAAAATTGATGAAGAATTTATTCAAAATGAAATGAATAGAAGAAAACCTGGTAAAAATGCCTATGCAACAGCTAGAAATGAAGGTGATAAGATTGAGATTTTGAGTGGAGTTTTTGAAGGGCTTACAACTGGAACTCCAATTTCAATGGTCATTTTTAATGAAAATCAAAAAAGCAAAGATTATACAAAAATAAAAGACCTTTTTAGACCTGGACATGCTGACTTTACGTATTTTCATAAATATGGAGTTAGAGATTATAGAGGTGGAGGAAGAAGTAGTGCTAGAGAAACCGCAGCTAGAGTAGCAGCTGGTTCTATTGCAAAACTTATGCTAAATGAACTTGGAATAGAAATTCAAAGTGGTATTTGCGAAATTGATGGTATTAAATCTTCACAGATTGATTTTGAATTTGCAAAAACTTCTGAAATTTTTTCTTTGGATAAAAATAAAGAACAATTTCAAAAAGATGCAATTTTGGAAGCAAAAAGTAAACATAATTCTGTTGGTGGAGTTGCACTAATAAATGTAAAAAATTGCCCTATTGGACTTGGCGAACCACTTTATTTTAAACTTGATGCACAAATTGCAAATGCTATGATGAGTATAAATGCAGTTAAAGCTGTAGAGATTGGTGATGGCATTGAATCTGTTTCAAAAAAAGGTCAAGAAAACAATGATGAGATTAGAAAAGATGGCTTTAAAACAAATCATAGTGGTGGAATTTTAGGTGGAATTTCTAATGGCGATGAAATAAATGTAAAAGTTTATTTTAAACCTACTCCTTCAATCTTTATAAAGCAAGAAACTGTTGATACAAATGATAAAGAAGTAGATTGTGAATTAAAAGGAAGACATGATCCTTGTGTTGCAATTAGAGGTTCTGTAGTTGCAGAATCCATGATGGCTTTAGTGCTTGCAGATATGGCATTACTTAATATGAGTAGTAAAATTGAAAATATTAAAAAAGTTTATAATTAATTAGTAAAACTTACTTAATCTAAAGTAATTTTTTGTAGAATTCATTTGTTCTTTACTTTGGTTAAGTTGAAAGAATAAAGCGGAACTTTTGTTCCGCTTTTTTTTAATCTATTTTTGTTAGTTTATCTTGTACAAAATCGCTAAATGTGTGCAATACATTTTTGTGTTCTGCTGCTCTATAAACAGAAATTCCACCTTCATGAAGTTTATTTAAAGGTAAACACTCACCATCTGGTGAAATTAAAACTTTGTAATTATTATTTTTGCAAGTTTCAAGTATTGTATCTTTAGAATGGATATATGGGTTATCTATTGTTTCAACATCTATTATATTTTGTCCATGAACATTTAAAATTGTTAAATAATCTGATTTATCAAAAGATGCTTCAACATCTGAAATATAACTCAGTTTTTCATTAGTGGGAAATACTATTCTTATCATAGCCCCTCCTTTTATTAAGTAAGATTCTGATTTTCTAAATAAATTTTAAATGTCAGTTTTCAATTAGGATGAGTGAAAAAAGTAATTACTAGGGAAAAGACAATTATGTATTTAATCCTAATATAAACTGACATTTGAAAATATGTTATGTTAAAGCTAAAATAATATATTTATATGTACAATACGAAAACCAAATGGTTCGCATAAAATCATATAAAGCTATTGCTTTTGAACATATGTCAGAAGTATAACTACATATTGAGCATATGTCAAGTATTATTTACCTAATATGTGGTAAAATTTATTATATTAACAATAAGGTTATTAATGGCAAGAGAAAAACTTCAAAGAAAACTTGAACTAAAGCCGGTATCAAAGTATTTTGGTCCTAAAGATATCACTGCAACACATGATGTAATTTTATTGCATGAAGAACTTGAAGCAATACATTTAATGGATTCATTTTGTATGTATCAAGAAGATGCTGCAAAAAAAATGAATGTATCAAGAGCTACATTTGCTAGAATAATAAAAAGTGCTAGAAAAAAAATATCACTTGCTTTAATTACAGGAAGCAATATAAAAGTACATGAAATTAAAAATGAATTTCGTGTTGCTATTTGCTCAAGTAGTAATTCAACACTTGAATATGCTAATGCAGAAGCAAAATATATTTGGATCTTTTTTATAAAAGATTATAAATTAAAATCTTCAAATTGTATAAATAATCCTATGTATCAAAATAAAGATGAAGCAGCTTGTAATATTTTACCTGAGGTATTATATGATTTTACAACAAACTATTTTATTATCAAAAATATTGATTATGATTTAAAAATTTCTTTGATTGCAAAAGGTATTTACCCTATTTTACAAGAAGAAATAACAAAAGATACTTTAGTAGATATTTTTCAATAGAAACTTAAAAGTTTCTATTGAATTTTAATTCTAGTCTTACAAAACTTATCTTAAAGTTCTGATTTTAACTCTTCTAATCTTGCAATTCTATCTTCAGTTGTAGGATGTGTTCTAAATAAAGATCCAAATGATGATTTTAAGCCTGAAAAAGGATTGATAATAAACATATGTGCTGTTTGTTCTGTTGCATTATGAATTTGATTTCCATTTCTAGCATATCTTTCTAATTTTGATAATGCACTTTGCAAACTAGAGGCATCACCTGTCATTCGTGCAGCTCCTTCATCAGCCATAAACTCTCTACTTCTGCTAACGGTCATTTGTATTAAAGAGGCCGCTAACGGAAGTAAAATTGCCATTAAAATCATTACGATTGGATTATTTCCACCTTGTCTATTATTTCCTCCAAACATTGCAGAAAACTGCATCATATTTGCAATCATAGCAATTGCTCCTGCAAAAACAGCTGCTATTGTCCCAACTAAAATATCATAATGCTTTACATGAGATAATTCATGAGCAATCACTCCTTCTAGTTCTTTTTCATTTAGCATTTCATATAAACCCATAGTAACAGCCACTGCTGCATTTTCATGGTTTCTTCCTGTTGCAAAAGCATTTGGAGTATGATCTGGTATTAAATAGACTTTAGGCATAGGAAGTCCTGCTTTTTTTACTAGCTTTTGTGTAATAATATAAACAGGATGTCTTTTATCTTCAATTGGTGTTGCGTTATATTGTTTCAATACTTGTTTATCTGAATAATAATAGGCATAAAAATTCATACCACCTGCTATTAAAAATGCAATTAGCATTCCGCTTGTTCCTCCAAAACTGAAACCTATAAATACAAATAGAACAGTTAGGAGGCTTAATAAAAATACAGTTTTTACTTGTTCCATATTTATCCTTTATTTTTTAATTTTATTATAAATCTTATACTAATTTTACAATTAAATTCTATTTAAAATCGATGCTTCTGGGTACAAAACTTTTGCACTTGGTGTAGATTTTGAAGTTGTTTCTAAATGTACATCTTGATCATCAAAGAAAATATCAGCTCCAAAAGCTTTTACAACCTCATATTTATCAACTCCACCCAAAAAGAAAGATTCATCAAGTCTTACATTCCATTGATTTAAAGTTCTAATTACTCTTTCATGAGCAGGAGAATTTCGTGCAGTTATTAAAGCTGTTCTAATTGGCGTTTGTTCTTCTGGATATTTTGCTTGAATATTAGAAATAACTCTTAAAAGTTTTGCAAAAGGTCCTGATTTTAATGATTTTTTTGCATTTTGCTTTTCATAATCTAAAAAGGCCTCAAGACCTTGCGTTTTATATATTATTTCCGATTCTTCTGAAAATAAAACAGCATCTCCATCAAAAGCAATTTTTACTTGATTTGATATTTCATTCACAGCTTCACTATATGGTAAAATCCTAGCTGCTGCAATTCCCTCGTTTATTGCATTTTGAACATCAGATTCATTTGCTGATAAAAATAAATCTACTTTAAAAGGCTTTAGATATTTTGAAATATCATTCCCTCCACTCCAAGCAGAACGAGCAATATCTAATTCATATTTTTCAATTGATTTTGTAATTCTTAAGCTTGTGGCTGCATTATTTCTTGACATAATAATAACTTCAACTTGTTTTTCACTAGGAAAATCATCATTTATTCTAAGAAGATTTTTTACAAGTCTGAATCCTGTACCTTTATCAATTAGAGTATCTTCATTTTCTATTTGGTGTTTATAATATTCATCTACACCTTTATCTTCAAAAATTTTATTTTCATCTTCTAAGTTAAATAGAGCTCTTGATGAAATTGCTATTACTAATTTTTTTTCTAAATCGTATCCCAACTTATATCCCTTGATTATTTCGTATATTTAATTAAGCTTATTATACAAAAAAAGGTATAGTTTTGTATATTTAAAAAAGAATTAGTAAAAAATATATAAAATACTGTAAGTTTTATTTTTTTTCAAGCTAAATGCTTTTAGAATTTGTTAATAAATTAAAAATTGGAATTATATGAAAACACTATATATTTTAAGACATGCACAAAAAGATGAATCGAATCCTGAACAATATGATTATGATGTACCTTTAACAAAAAAAGGAGAACAAGATTCAGAAGCTTTAGGAGATAAATTAAAAGAGAAGAAAATTCTTCCTGATTTAATAGTTTCAAGCCCAGCGATTAGAGCTAGACAAACTGCTGAAATAGTAGCTTCACTTATTGGATATAAAAAAGGTGTTATGTATAATGAAGTTATATATCAAGCTTTTTTACATGAAATTATTGAATCTATAACATACACTTTTGATACTATAGATTCTTTAATGGTAGTAGGACACAATCCATCTTTAACTGCACTTGCTATTACTTACGCTGGTTTAAAAGAAGAGATGCCGATGGCTTCACTTGTAAAAATAGATTTTGATTGTGACTCTTGGACTTCAATTGACAAATCAAATGCAAAGTTAGCAGAGTATATAAAGCTTTAATTTAAAAGCTGCCCTGCTAAATTTCCACTTGAGAAGGACCATTGTAAATTGTAACCACCGCAAGGTCCATCTAAATCTACAACTTCACCACAAAAGTATAAACCTTCTATGATTTTACTTTGCATTGTTTTTGGATTTATTTCTTTTAGTGAAACTCCCCCTCTTGTAATCATAGCTTTTTCAAAACCTACATGATCAACAATTGTTAAAGGAGTTGATACAATTATTTTTACAAGTTTTTCTCTTGTTTGTCCATTTAAATCTTTGAATCTTTTTGTAGAATCTGCTAAAACAAGATTACATAACTCATTTATCACAGAATTTGGAAGTAAAGAAGCTAAAACTTCTTCAATATTTGCATTTGCATTTTCTTCTTTTTTTGTAAATGTTTTTATATAAGAATAAATTTCCTCTTCATTTTTTCCTTTTACAAGGTTCATTAAAATAGGAACTTCTTCATATTGTTCTAAAAAAGGAGTAATTTCTCTTGAAAAATCTAATACAACAGGGCCTCTTATTCCTTTTACTGTAAAAATTAAATCTCCTACAGCTTTAAGTTTCTTGGCCTTTTTTAAATCAATTTTTAGCTCCGCTTTGGCAATAGTATCAGCTTTACAGTTTGCGACCCATTTTTCTTTTGTAATCAAAGGAAGCATTGCAGGATAAAGACTTGTAACTTTGTGCCCTAAAGATTTAGCAAAAGAATATCCATCTCCGTTTGCTCCAAGCATTGAATAACCTAAACCACCTGTAGCAATTATTACATTTGAAGAATAAAACTCTTCATTTTCACTTTTAAGTCCAAGTATTTTTTCATCTTTACATAAAATATCTGTAATTTTTGTAGAATATTTTATATCTATTTTTTGATTAACTAATTCATCTGCTAATGCTTTTATAATAGTTGAAGAACTATGACTTATTGGAAAAATTCTAAATCCATCGGGAATATGGGTTTCAACTCCAATATTATTTAAAAATTCAATTAATTTTTTATAATCAAATTTTTCTAAAGCATCACTCATAAAACGGCCATTTTTCCCAAAAGAATTCATGAAGTCTTCATTTGAAAGAGTATTACTAAGATTACATTTACCGCCACCTGTAGCTTTTAGCTTTGGGCCTAACTTAGCTTGTTGTTCGCATAGTAAGACCTTTTTACCCGCTCTTGCTGCAATAATTGCTGATATCATTCCAGCAGCGCCCGAGCCTACTACTATTAGATCATAGTTATTCATTAGTGGAGTCTATTTCCCTAAACAAAAAGAACCAAACATAACATCTAACATTTGGTCATTTTCATATGGTCTTGTAATATTTGAGATATTTTCTAATGCTTCTTGAATATGATGAGCAAAGAATTCTAACTCTCCTGTTTTAAGTGGAAAGCTTGATTCATTTATATGAAAAAGTGTTTTATCAACTGCATCCACTTGCCTAGTAGAAATAAGTGTCATATCATCGCTATGTGTATTAGAATCAAGTAATTCTTCAAGTTTAGAAATCAAAGGATTAATAGTCTCTTTTGTACTTAATTCTATAAAATCTTCAAGTCTACTTTTATCAAATTTATTTTCTAAATCAGTTTTATTTAAAATTTTTATAATTTCTTTTTCTTTATTTTCTTCCAAAATTCCAAGAATCTTTTCATCTTCTTGGTCTAGAGGTTTATTGTTATCAAACAATGTAATTACAATATCAGCTTCATTTACAGCAGTTATTGATTTTTCTATTCCTATTTGCTCAATTACATCACTAGCTTCTCTAATACCTGCTGTATCTACTATTTTTATAATATGCGTTCCAATTTTTACAGATTCTTCAATTGTATCTCTTGTAGTCCCTGCAATATCAGAAATAATTGCCCTATCAAAATTTAGTAGTTTATTTAAAAGTGAAGATTTTCCAACATTTGGTTTTCCAATAATTGCTACTTTGAAACCTTCTATTAAGCCTTCTCTTCTTTTACTTGCATTTAAAGTATCACTTAATTTAACTTTTATTTTTTCTAGTTTATTTTCAATTTGTTCAAAAATATCACTTGGTAAATCATCTTCGGCATAATCAATACTAACCTCAGTATAAGCTAACATAAAAAGTAAATCTTCTCTTATATCATTTACAAAAGAACTTAGTTCACCTTTTAATTGTCTTGCTAATAATTTAACAGCATCTTCACTTCTAGCTTCAATTATTTTTGAAATTGCTTCTGCTTTTGTTAAATCAATTTTCCCATTTAAAAAAGCTCGTTTTGAAAATTCGCCTGGTTGAGCAGTTCTAGCTCCAAGTTTTATAACTTCTCGCATAATGATATTTGAAATTGCAATTCCACCATGACATTGAAATTCAACTATATCTTCACCTGTAAAAGAAAAAGGATTTTTAAAATATATTAATAAAGCTTCATCAATAATTTCATCATCAGAATTATAAATAGAAGAAAGAGTAGCTAATCGCGGTTTTAAGTCTTGTCTTTTTGAAAGTTTAAGAGCAATGGATAAAGCCTGTTTACCACTAACTCTTATAATAGATATTGAACCAATTCCATTGGCTGTAGCAATTGCTACAATTGTATTATCATCTAACAATTTTATTGCTCTTTACTTCTGTACTCATTTACAAGTACATATTTATCCCCTCTAACATTTGTCTTAACAGCAACATATTTCTCCGGGAACTCTTCTCTTAATTTTTTTAAAGCAATATGCACTAAAATCCCATCAAGAGGTTTTGTTTTAAAGCTTCCTTTTTCTTTAATAGCTTCAATAACAGGATTTAAATAAGTATGAATTGAAGCTTCTTGGTTTTTCAAAAACTCAGCTACTTCAAGTCTTAGCATTAAACCATATTTTTCATTTATCCAATTAAATAAAATATATGAAAGTGCTTTATATCTATATCCTTCTTTTCCAATTAAAAGAGCAGAATCTTCTCCTGCAAATTCAATATAAAGTGTATTCTCATCAAAGAAATCAACTTTGATTTCATCAATTACATAACAAGTATCTTTAAATAAAGATTTTAAGCCAAGATTTACTTCAGCTAGAATTTCTTCTTTATTTTTTTTCACTACTATTTGAGCAATCTCTTTTTGTGATTTTGATTCGCTATAAAAATTATCAAAAATCTTTTCTTTTGAATTTATTTTTGGAACTTCACTTAATTTAGGTTCTCTTTTTCTTTTTTCCGTTCTTTTTTCTGAAGCTTTCTTTTTTCTATTTTTTTGTTCATCTCTTCTATTAGAATCTTCTATTTTTTTAGAAACTTCTTCTATTTGAATATCTTTTTTCTTAAATTTTTGTTCTTTTGTATCTCTGTTGTTTTGTCTATTATCTCTTCTATTAGTTCTTTTAGGAGAGGCAGAAATAATTATATTTTTCTTACCAAAACCTAAAAAGCCTTTGCTTGCTTGTTGAACAATCTCAATATCTAATTGAGTGATCGAACAAGCAAACTCAAGTGTAGCTAACTCATAAACTTCTTCTAGACTTTTTGCTTCGAACTTTTTCATAATAGTCTCCCTATTTTTTAGCAGCTCTTTGTCTCTCAAACACTTTGTTAATATATTGTTGTTGAGAAATTGTGAATACGTTGTTTATAAACCAGTATAAAGTTAATCCTGCGGGGAACCATAAGAAGAAGAAAGTAAATACTATAGGTAGCATTTGGAAAATTTTCTTTTGCATCTCATCTTGCATTGTATTTGGAGTGATTTTTTGTTGTAAGAACATTGAAGCACCCATTAAAATTGGTAATACAAAATAAGGATCCATTTCAGCTAAATCGTGAATCCATAGAATCCACTCAGCACCTTTTAACTCAATTGAGTTAAGTAATACTCGATAAATAGCAAAGAATACAGGAATTTGTAAAACTAGTGGTAAACATCCACCCATAGGATTTGCACCATGTTTTTTATAAAGTTCCATCATATGAGCAGATTGTTTTTGCTTATCATCTTTATATTTAGCTTGAATTTCTTTCATTTTAGGAGCTAAATCTTTTAGCTTTTGCATAGAAACCATACCTTTGTATGATAATGGGTATAAAATTAATTTAATTAATACAGTTAAAATAACAATTGTCCAACCCCAGTTTCCAATATAACTTTGTAAAAATTGTAAGAATAAAAACATTGGTTTTGCAATAAATGTAAACCAACCATATTCAATAACATCTGTAAGTTCTGGATTTAGTCCTTCTAAAACTTTAAACTCTTTTGGTCCCATGTAACCTGAAAAAGATAAAGTATTTGTTCCATGAATGAAACCTTGAGGGTTATTTTCATTATCAGGCATTAAAGAAATTTGTAAAGTTTTATCAAAGTTATAAATTACTGTTGCGTAATATCTATCAAAACTAGAAACAAATTTTGCACCTGTATATGATTTAGTTTTATCTAAATCACCATCAGTTGTTAAATCCATTGTATTATCACTAAGTTTTACATAAACTCCATGATCTGCATACATATCAACTAAGATATTTGGTCTAAAACCATTTGTTACGAAAAATTGCTCATTACTTGTTGAATTAATTTCTAAATCATAGTGACCGTTTGGATAAACTGTGAAATTTTTAATTAGAGTAACACCTGTTAAATTTTGAGTTAAAGTAAATTTTTGAATATCTTTTCTTGCATCTACAGTTTCTTCTGTTGAGACATAAGATACTTTAAATGCTTCATTATTTACTTTTGCATTAGCAAATCTAACTTCTAAAGGTCTTAATTGATTTGATTCAAATAGTTTAAATCTATTTCCATCTTCATCTTTATATTTTTCTTCAAGTAATGTTACTTGTGCAACTCTACCTAATTTATCAATTTGAATAATATTTCTTGATGTTGTAATTGTAGTGATAATTTCACTTGCAGAAACTGTTTTTGTAGATAAAGCTGAAATAGACTTCGTCATATCACCTTGAGACATTGGCATTTGTCCAACTTCACCTGCGTTTGCAGATGCTATATCAGGAGCTTTATTTTGCGCTTCTTGTTTCGCAATTTCTTGTTGTTTTAACTTTTCCTCTTGTTGAGGCTTCAATACTAAAAATTCATAAGCTATAAAAAATGCAAACACTACTAGTGTCATTATTAGCATTCTTTTTTGCATACCTTTGTCTTGGTTCATATTATTCATTATTCTTCTTCCACTCCCGATTTTTTACTATGAGGTATTTATTATCTCGTATTGGGATGAGCCAATATTTGATTTTAATTTTTTTGAAATTGATATTATTATGCGTCACAATTTTAACTATTGGATAATCAAATCCACCAGGAAAAAGTTGATTACATTTTAATATGCGTGTTATTGTAAAATAAATTGCCTTAAAAAAAGTATTATTCTCTAATTGCCATAAGGCATAACTTGAACAAGTTGGGTAATATCTACATGATCCAAAGGAGATTACAGTTAAGTAACGTTGATAAAATTTGATTAAATATTTTAACAAGAAATTCATTTTTTAAGTAATTCAAGTTTTTTCATTGCATACTTGAAATCATTTTCTAGTTCTTTTGGGCTTTTTTCAAATATATTTTGTTTTGCAACAAAAATATATTTTCCACTTTTTATTTTACTTTGATAGTTAAGAATAAGAGCTCTAAGTCTTCTTTTAGCTCTTGCTCTTTTTACAGCATTCCCTACTTTTTTTGAAGCAACAAATGCTAACTGTACATTTTCATCAGACGTAAAAAAAGCGACAAATGAGTGGGTATGCCACTTCTTGCCGCTTTTATAAAGTTGATTGAAATCTTTTGAATTGTTAAGACGGTGGTCTTTACTTAGATAGCTAATCTCTTTCTACCTTTAGCTCTTCTTGCTTTAATAACTTTTCTACCGTTTTTAGTCTTCATTCTGATTCTAAAACCGTGCGTTCTTTTTCTTGGCGTGTTATGTGGTTGATATGTTCTTTTCATATTCTTTTAGTTCCTCTATTCACAAATTAAGTCGCGTATTATATTTAAAGAAGTCTTAAATTTTGTTTAGTTTAAGCCTCTTTTGTAAAGTAAAACTCAAATTAGCTAATATTTGCAATAACTTCGCCGTTTATAACATCGAATTCTACTTTTGAACCTTCTAGTATTTTATCTTCTAAAATTAAATCGGCTAATCTATCTTCAACAATTTCATAAATTGCTCTTTTTAATGGTCTTGCTCCATATACGGGATCAAAGCCTGCACTTGCAATATACTCTTTTGCATTTTGTGTTAAAGAAATACTTATATCTTTTTCTTCAACTCTTTCTTTTATATTGTCAAACATTATATCTACTATATTTGTTATAGCTTCTAGTCCTAATTGCTCAAAAATTACAATATCATCAAGTCTATTTATGAATTCAGGTCTAAAATATGCTTTTAAATCATTTAAAACTTCTTTTCTTCTTTGCTCTTTATCTTCTATTTCAATAATTTTTGCACTTCCAATATTTGAAGTTAAAATTATAATTGTATTTTTAAAATCAACTGTAACACCTTTGTTATCTGTTAATCTTCCATCATCTAAAACTTGTAATAATATATTAAAAACATCAGGATGTGCTTTTTCAATCTCATCAAAAAGTATTACTGAGTAAGGTTTTCTTCTAACAGTTTCAGTTAATTGTCCTCCTTCATCATATCCTACATAACCAGGTGCTGCTCCAATAAGACGTGAAACTGCGTGTTTTTCCATATATTCACTCATATCAAATCTTATAAGTGATTTTGCATCATCAAATAAAAATTTCGCAAGTGTTTTAGCACTTTGTGTTTTACCAACTCCTGTTGGTCCTAAAAACATAAAAGAACCAATTGGTCTTGAATCTTCTGATAATCCTGCTTTATTTCTTTTAATAGCTCTTGAAATTGCTTTTAAAGCTTCATCTTGACCTACTACATCTTGTTTTAAAACAGATTCAACTTTTAATACTCTCTCTTTTTCTGAATCCATCATTTTATTAATAGGAATTCCTGTCCATCTTGATACTATACTTGCAATTGCATCTTCATCAACAGAATTTCTTAAAAGAGTCCCTTGTTCTTGCATTCTGTCCCATTTTTGGGAATTCTCTTTTATTTTCATTTCTAAACTTGGAATTTCACCATATTCTATAGAAGCTGCTTCCTCAAATTTTGACTCTCTTTTTGCTCTTTCTGCTTTTGTTTTAAGTTCATCAATTTTTGCTTTTAATTCACTTTGGGCATTAAAAGTTTCTTTTTCATTTTGAAATCTAGCTTCTAAGTTTTGCTTTTCTTCATTTTTATTAGCTAGTTCTTTCTCAATTTCATCTAATCTATCTTCATTTTTCTTAGATTTTTCCATTTTAAGAGCTTCTTTTTCAACATTTATTGTTTGAATCTCTCTTTTAATAATTGAAAGTATTGTTGGTTCTGATTCTATTTGCATTTTAAGTTCAGCTGCTGCTTCATCAATTAAATCAATAGCTTTATCAGGTAAAAATCTATCTGGAATATATCTATTAGAAAGTTTTGCTGCTGCTATTAAAGCTGAATCATTTATTGTTACATTATGATGGGTTTCAAGTTTTTGCTTAATCCCTCTTAATATTTGTAAAGCTTCATTTACACTTGGTTCATTTACATTTACAGGCTGAAACCTTCTTTGCATAGCTGTATCTTTTTCAAAATATTTTCTATACTCTTTAAGTGTAGTAGCCCCTATTGTATGTAACTCTCCACGAGCAAGACTTGGCTTTAGAATATTTGCAGCATCCATAGAACCCTCACTAGCCCCTGCTCCAATTATTGTATGAATTTCATCAATAAATAAAATTATATTTCCAGCTTTTTTTACCTCATCAATGACAGCTTTTAATCTCTCTTCAAATTCACCTCTATATTTTGCACCTGCTATTAAAGCACTCATATCAAGGGTTACAACTCTTTTATTTTGTAAAGAAGTTGGAACATCTTTATTTACAATTCTTTGTGCAAGGCCTTCGGCTATTGCTGTTTTACCAGTTCCTGGTTCTCCTAATAAAATAGGATTGTTTTTTGTTTTTCTAATTAAAATTTGCATCATTCTATTGATTTGTTCATCTCGTCCTATTACGGGATCTAATTCCCCATCAATAGCCATTTTGTTTAAATCAATTCCATATTTTCCTAAAGCTTCCAAATTTTCATCAGCACTTGCACTATCAATTGTACTTCCTGCTCTCATAGCTTCAAGCTCTTTTGTTGCCTCTCTTAAATCTATGTATTTGCCTAAGACTTCTTTTAACTCTTTTGAATCAAAATTTGCCACAAGCCAAGAATCAATAGCAATAAACTTATCTCCTTGTTTTGCGGCTTGTCCTTCTGCTTTTTCTAAACTTCGAATTAAGTTTTTAGATAGTTTGATATTCTCTTTTGTAACAGAAGATACAGAAGGAAGTTTTTGGGCATAAGATTTTGCTTCTAATTCTATTGCTGCTTTATTTATATTCATTTTATTTAATAATTGATTTAATACTGAATTAGTATTTGTAAGCATAGCCCACAATAAATGTATAATTTCTACTTCTTGGTTTTTATTATGCATTGCTAAGGCAAGAGAAGAATCTATTGTCTCAGTTACTTGATTTGTTAGTTTTTCAAATAATTTATTCATTTTTAGCACTCCTTTAGTTTAATTGCTAACAAAATTATAGCACCTTGAGTCTATATTTGTCAAGTGTTTTACAAAAAGATAATCAAAAAGTAATAAATTATATATTATAATTGCAAATATATTAGGAGTTTTTATGTTATGTGGAATTGATGAAGCAGGCCGAGGGCCTTTAGCTGGGCCTCTTGTAGTTGCAGGAGCAATAATAAAAGAATCAATTACAGGATTAAATGACTCAAAAGTACTAAGTGAAAAAAAGAGAGAACTCTTATTTGATAAAATAAAAGAAAACTGTGATTACCATATTGTCTTTGTTGATGCACAAACTATTGATGAAAAAGGTTTATCAGTATGTCTTAAAAATTCTATTACTGAAATCATGCAAACACTTAATAAAAAAGCAGATGAATTTTTAATGGATGGAAATACTTCTTTTGGAATACAAACTTTACAGCACAAAATAAAAGCTGATGCCACAGTACAAGAAGTTAGTGCAGCATCAATATTAGCAAAAGTTAGTCGAGATAGATATATGTGTGAAATTGCTGGGAAATATCCAAATTATAATTTTGAGAAACACAAGGGTTATGGAACAAAAGCTCATGTGGAAAAAATTAAATTATTTGGAAGATGTGAACTTCACCGTAAATCATTTAAACTAAAAGCCCTTGATGAAGTAAATCAAGGAACTCTTTTTTAGTTTTTTATTTATTTTTTTATTTTTTGTTAAACTCTTCTAAGATATTTTTGTAATCAATTTTATCTATGCTCTTTTCATAATAAGAGTAAATTTTGAACATGTTTCAATTGAAAAGATTGCTAAAGAAAATGCAGATACTGCAAGAATATATCTGTCATATAAGTTTTAGAAAGTAAAAGTAAAAACCACGAGAAAAATCTAAATTAGAGATTTATTAGCTCGTGGTTAATACTTACATACACTTAAAATAATAAGCTAAGAGAAGTCACCTATTTTGAAACTTCTCCAATTTTGTCTTCAACTGATTTTACCTTTTCTTCAAGCCTATTTTCATGACCCTCTCTAATATCAAAAGTAAGTGCAGCATAAACTCTTTTAGAACCTATTTCTTCAAGTTTTTCATAACACTTTGATACTAAGTTTAAAGCTTCTGACATTTTATTTGTTTCAATAACTGTAGACATTGCTGTTAATTTATATCTATAACCACTTTCTTTAATTACTTTTATTATTTGCGAAACTTCTTCACTTTTACTTTGACCATGATCTGTTGGAAACATAGCCATATTTAATAAAACTGACATTTAAACTCCTAATTTTTTCTACTTCTTTTTCTATTCATTTTCTCACTTTTACTTATTCTACTCTTTATCAAGCCCATCAACAATAATTGCGCCCATTGAAGCTGGCATGGATATTACTATTACTCGTTTTATTGCAATTATTGTATCAGTTAATAAAGGCAATTTATCAATTGAAAATAAAATTAATGATACAACTAAAAATGCGATTAGGTAAGCAATAAAAACTCTAAAAACAAAAGCACATAGTTTATATTTTATATTCCCTTGAAATATACTTTGATAGGTATAAAAAGCTAAGAAACAAATGGATAAAAATAAAAGCGAAGATAAATTAATTAAGGGCAAGGTTTCACTTAATCTCCAAGCTTCTTCTGAAAATGATATTGGAATTGCTAAAGCAAAAGAGCCTATTGTTATTTGACTTGCATCTTCTAAATTAAAGCTTAGACTATTTCTCATTTGTATATACCTCAATTTTATTTTTACAATTTTTTTACATTTTGTATAAAAATAATCTTTTAACTAATTTTTTATATATGAATTGTTTATAGTCGTGAGTTTAACTAAATATATATCAAAATGATATTAGTTAAAAGAATAGTCAATATTATTAAAAAAAATTAATGTCATTTTTACATAATTTTTGATAATATTTACAAGTTTAACTATTAAAAAAAGGAGCAATATGCAATTAGATATATCACCTGAGGTTTTGTTATCACAACTTGGATATGCAAAAAGTGATTCTTCACTAAAACAAGCCGAACAAGTTATGAATCAAACAAAAGATTTCAGTAAATTTTCTAAACATATAATTAGTTTAAATGACCATTTAAAAAAAATGAATGCTTATGTTACATTGTCTAATTCATCTGATTACTTAAAAATCAAATGTGATGAAAATGATGCAAATGAGATAATCGAAGAGTTCCATCATGAGGTTTCAATTTGGGCAGATAAATATAATATTGATTTACAAAAACTTGATAATAAACTTGTATATTACATACTAGGCGCAAATTAAATTATAAAGATATCTTTTAAGATATCTTTATAACAAACTTACTTAAAAATTTTTCTATATGTGTGGCAGTATGGAGTTTTTCCAGTTCTTTTATAATAATCTTGATGATACTCTTCAGCTTCATAAAACGTAGAAGCCTCATGTAAAGAAGTTGCAACTTTATAATTCATATCTTCTAACTCATCAACAAGCTCAAGTGCTGCTGTTTTTTGAAGATCACATAAGTAAAAAATTGCAGAAAGATATTGATTCCCTATATCTGGACCTTGTCCATCAACTTGTGAAAAGTTATGAATCTCAAAAAATAACTTAGCTAATTCTCTAAAAGATACTTGGCACTCATCATATTCAACTCTTACAACTTCAAGATGTCCTGTTCTGCCAGTACAAACGGCCTGATAATCAGGATTTTCAGTATGTCCTCCCATATATCCAGAAACAGCTGAATGAACGCCTTTGAGGTTTTTAAAATGATGTTCTACTCCCCAAAAACATCCAGCTGCAAAATATGCAAAGCCATGTTTCTCACAACAATTTTCAATACTTTTAAAAGTTAAAGATACAGAGTTTACACAATGTCTGATATTTTTATCAGTAAACCCTTCATTTTCAAATACATGTCCTAAATGAGCATTACAATTTGAACAAATTATTTCAACTCTTCTTCCATCTTTATCTGTAACTTTTTTAATTGCACCGTCAATTTCATCATCAAAACTAGGCCAGCCACAACCAGAACTAAATTTGTTTTCAGATTTATAAAGTGTAGAATCACATTTTTTACACTTATAAACACCTTTTTCATAGAAATCATTATATTTCCCAGAAAAAGGTTTTTCTGTTCCTTTTTGCTCAATTACATAGGCCTCTTCAGGAGTTAGTTCATTAAAATTCATATTTGCCTCAATGTTAAATTATTAGGGAATGTTATCTAAAGAATAAAAGCTAGTGATTAAAATAAAAAATAACTAATTTCCTTTAGTTTCTTTTAAATATATTTAGTCTAAAAGCTTGTAGACGTCTTTATTTACTATTGAACTTCAAATCTTTGTTCTAGTAAAACTTTTCCTTTTTCTAATATTTTTCCTACAAAAATATCACCTGTGTTAAACTCACCAACACCTTTAGGCGTTCCACTCATTAAAATATCTCCATCTTCAAAAGAAGAAAAAGTTAAAAGTTCATCTATAATCTCTTGTGGCTTGTTAATCATAAGTTCAACTCCACCTTTTTGCTTAAGCTCATTATTAATATATAATTCTACTTCCAAATCTTTAATATTTGAATTAAAACTTACAAACTTTGAGAATACAGCAGCTGCATTAAAACATTTTGCTCTTTCCCAAGGAAGTCCTTTTTTCTTTAATTTACTTTGAACTTCTCTTAAAGTTAAATCAAGTCCAAATCCTACTGCGTTTATTTTATTTTCTTCTATTAAAAAAGAGATTTCAGCTTCATAATGACAAGAGCTATTTCCTTTTGGAAAAACTAAAGTATTACTAATAGAAGAGTTTGGTTTAAAAAAGAAGACTGGTTCTTCTGGAGTCTCATTATTTAACTCAGCTATATGTTCTGCATAATTTCTTCCAATACATACAACTTTTGAAGGAAATATTTCTCTATCATTTATTATTATTGAATTCACTATAATACCTTTTAAAAAATTTCATAATGATACACTAACAAAGATATGAAATTTCTAAAAATACTTTGTATAGGAAGTTAAGTAAACATAGATAAAGTTAATAGTTTTAATACTTCTTCAATAAATCATTTATAATAACAGCAGTAAGTCCCCAAATAACTTCATTATCATATTTATAAACCCAAACTTTGTGACGCTTATGTCCCCAAGGTTTATGATAAGTTTGAGGAAGACCTAATTCTTCAACAGGGAAATGAACTTCTTTTTCCCCATTTTCATCTACAGTAAAAGGATGGACTTCATATTTTAAAGTATATTCTTCAGGTGCATTTTCTTTAAAAAATCTTAAAGGAATAAGAATTGTTCTTTCAACTTCATTTTTATCAATTATCATCTTGTCAATAGCTTCTTTTTTTATAACACCAACAAAAGGTTCAATAACCGCACCAATTGGAGCTACATAAGTATCTAATTGGCCTAATATCTTTATATCTTTTTTCTTGATTCCTAATTCTTCTTTTGTTTCTCTAAGAGCTGTATGCATAAAAGATTTATCACAATCTTCATATCCACCTCCTGGAAAACAAATATCTCCACCTTGTCTTATATGAGCAGCTCTTTTTTGAAATAATAAATAGTATTCTTTATCTATTTTTATAAGTGGAACTAAAACCGCCGAATTGAAATATCTATCTCTTCCCATAACATTAACATCTAGGGGTAAATTTTTTATAAATTGTTTAAATTGTTTTTTATTCATATTCGCTTTTCTGTATATTATTAATTTAGTATAACAAACTTTGAGTTAATGTCACTATATTTCAATTGTAATTGTAGTTAAAGTACCTTTGTAAGTTTTTCCTTCATACTCAAAACTAGTGTTCTTTGTATCAATTTCCCCATCCATATGTTTTGATAATATCTCTTGACACATAAAAAGTCCTATACCTGTACCATGATACTCATGCTTTGTTGTAAAATATGGTTCATATATTTTTGATAAAACACTATCTGATATTCCACCAGCGTTATCTTTTATTTCAATAATTAAAGTTTTTGCAACTTTTTTTGCATCAATAAAAATAAATCGTTCTTCTTCTTTATTTAAATCAAAAGCTTCTCTTGAATTATTCAAAATATTAATTAAGATTTGCATCAATTCACTTTCATAAGATATTATTTCCACATCAACTATATTTTCTATAATATTTATTTTTCCATTAGATCTGTTATAATCAAAAACTTTTAATGTCTTTTCTATAACATTCTTACTGCTAAGTAAGTTTTTACGACTACTAGATTTGAAAAAATTCATAAGTGAATTAATAGTATTTGAAAGATCAGCAGAGGTTTGAACAATTAAAGTTAAGGTTTCATCTAAAAATTTATCATCAATATGCCCTTTTAAATCTTTTTGTAATTTCAAGCCACTAGCTCCTGTTGAAATTATAGATAAAGGTTGTCTCCATTGATGAGCAATATTTTGAATCATTTCACCCATTGCTACCATTTTTGCCTGTTTTGTTAAAAGTATATCTTTTCTTAGATTTTCAGAAACTTCTTTTTCTACTTTTTTTTCAAGTTCACTATTAACCTTTTGTAAAGCTAAAGTCTTTTCTTCCACTTTTTCTTTTAGTGTTTTATTCATATTTTTTAATACTTTTTGTCGATATAAAACAGCTAATATAATTATTAAAAAGATAAAACCAAACTTATATAAAGTTTTGTAATCAAACTCTTTTTTATACTCTATAACTGACCATTTTTGAGTAATGTTGTCAGTTTCATTTTTTGTTATACTTGAAATACTTTTATTTATTATAGAGAGTAATATTTTGTCATTTTTTGCAACTGCAATTGAAATAGGTAAAGAGTAGTCTAGTTTTCCTGAAATTTTTAATTTTCCTAAGTAATTACTTTGAATCGTTGTAACAGTAGAATGTAATAAATCAGTATATGCAAAAACTTCTGAATCTATAACTTTTTGAAAAGCCTCTTCGGGATTTTTCATTTCTACAAACTTAGAATTAGGATAATTCTTTTTTAATAATTTGGAGTATGGATATTTAGTAGAAATAGCAATTTCTTTTTCTTTTAAACTTGAAATATCATCTATAAAACTAGCGTCAGGTAAAGTAACTAAAGCAAAAGAGATGCTAGTATATGGTTTTGACAAATTTACATACTCTTTACTTTCATCATTTTCAATAAAAGAAGAAATAATTTCACATTTACCATTTTTTAAAAACTCTAAAGACTCATCAAAAGTTTTTGTTTTGATAAATTTATAATCTAATTTTGATTTTTCTGAAAATAATTTTATATAATCTGAACCTGCACCTTCAAATACTCCATTTTGAATAAAACTATAAGGCTTTAAATCAGGAACAACACACATTTTAATTTCTTTTTTATTAAGAATATACTCTTTTTCATCTTTTGAAAAATCTATTTTTCCAATAATATTTTTATATAAAACAAACTTATTTAAGTCTATTTTTGTAGGAGCTAAACCCATTACATTATACAAATCATAAATTCTTTGAATTTTTTCTGGTTTAATTTCACCTAAATTATTCGAATCTGTATAAGATAACTTTTTTAAAACTTTTCCCTCAAAAATTAAAGCATCTAAAGGTATATTTTGACTATTGTAATTTTCATACATATAAGTTGCTGTTTCTTCAATATTAGAATAAGCATATTCCCAACCTCTTATAGAAGCTTCTTTAAAAGCTAAAACTGTAGACAAATCATTTTTTATTTTATCTTCATGCGTAAATAAAAAATCACTATACATATCAAAACCATAATCGTGTGGACTAAATACATTATATTCAATACCAAGTTTTTCTAAATCAAAAGGAGTTTTTGATAAATATGCTGAGATTATATCTGTCTTATTATTTACTAAATCCATAATATCATGGCTATGTTTTATAAAATTTAAATCTCTAAGATTCATTCCTTTTGAAAGAATCATTGATTTAATTGATACTTCACTAGCATCATCTATTGTAGTCATTATTCTTTTTTTAAGGAAATCTTGAATTTTATTAATATTAGATTCTTTTTTAGCAAGAAGTACAAGTGGTGATTCTTGAAAAAGAGCATATAAAGCTACAAGCTTTTTGCCTGCAACTCTTTGTAAAATTAATGTTTCTCTACCTACTCCAAAGTCTACTTTTTTTTCATCAACTTCTGATGAAACATCAAGACCAAAAGTAAAAGGCCTAATTTCTACATCAAGACCATACTTTTCATAAAAACCCTTCTGTTTTGCCATATAATAACCAGCAAATTGGAATTGATCAAACCAAGAAAGTTGTATTGTTACTTTTTTTAATTCTTTTGCAAGAAGAGTCGCTGGTAATAAAAACATTATTAATAAAAGTAAACACTTCTTCATGTATAACCTTGGTATGATATTTCAATAAAAGAATAACTAAAGATAAATAAAAAAATAATGAATGTTACTTTTTTGTAACATTCATTTATTTAGATTAATGTAAGAAGTGTCTTTTCCCTGAGAAGTATAAAGCCATTCCAAATTCATTAGCGGCATCTATAATTTCATCATCTCTAATACTTCCACCTGGTTCAATTACACATTTAACCCCAGCCTCTTGTGCTGCATCAATGCTATCTCTAAATGGAAAAAATGCTTCAGATGCTAACACAGAACCACTTACATCAATTCCTAAATCTTCTGCTTTTCTTAAAGCAGCTTTTGCTGCATCAACTCGTGATGTCATTCCCATTCCAACAGCTACCATTGCTGAATCTTTTACATAAACTACACAGTTTGATTTTGTTAAAGATGCAAGTTTATATGCTATTTCCATATCTTTTATTTCTTGTTGTGTTGCAGCTCTTGTTGATTTTAATTCAGAGTTTCTAACCTCATCATCTTCAACTTTATCAGCATCTTGATATACAAAACCACCATCAAGAATTTTAAAGTTAAAAATATCATTTGCCATTTCAAGCTTTTTTGTACCTTGTTTAAATAATTTAATTCTTTTTTTCTTATTTAATTCTTTTTCAGCCTCAGCTGTGAAATCAGCTGCAAAAACAACTTCTAAAAAGATTTCATTCATTTTAATAGCTAAAGGTAAATCAACTATTCCATTAACAGCAACAACTCCACCAAAAGCTGAAATTGGATCACATCTAAGTGCACTTTCATATGATTCTAATAAAGTATCTTTTATAGCAAAACCACAAGGATTCCCATGCTTTACAATACAAACAGCTTTATCATCACCAAAAGCAGATGCAATTTTAGAAGCACCAGAAATATCACCCATATTATTGAAGCTAGCTTCTCCTTTTAAGGTAATAAATTTATTAGATAAATGTTTATCAAACTCATATAAAGCACCTTTTTGATGTGGGTTTTCACCATATCTTGTATCAAATACTTTTTCACCTACAATAAACTGTTTTGCACCCATTCCACCATTAAATCTTTTATTCATATAATTTGCAATCATAGAATCATAAGCTGCTGTATGCTCATATGCTTTAATCATCATATTACGTCTAAACTCTTGAGTATTTGTATTGTTTTTAAGATTATTTAATACCATATCATAATCAACAACATCTGTTACAATAATAACACTATCATGATTCTTAGCAGCTGACCTAACCATAGCAGGGCCACCAATATCAATATTTTCTATAATCTCTTCAAAGTCATCAGTTTTTTCTATTGTTGCTTTAAATGGATAAAGGTTTACACATACTAAATCAATCCCCTCAACACCCAACTCTTTAGCTTGTTGCAAGTGAGATTCTTTGTCTCGTCTATGCAAAATTCCACCATGAATATAAGGGTTTAAAGTTTTAACTCTTCCTTCAAAACACTCAGGAAATTTTGTAACTTCATTTGCTTCAATAACAGCAATTCCTGCATCTTTTAACTTGTTATATGTTCCACCAGTTGAAATAATTTCATACCCTAGGGCTACAAGTTCTTTTGCAAAGTTTTCAACACCACTTTTATCACTAACACTGATTAATGCTCTCATTAAAATTTACCTTTTAATTTGTTTTTATTGTAAGATTTATGCCTAAGATTATAGTTAAATTTTATTTATAGCTAGCTTTTGTATTTTTAAGTTATTGAGTTAAAAAAGGAGAAAAAAAGAGAGTGAAATTCACCCTCTTCTTATATTTTGAAGTTTTATCTTCTTCCTAAGTAAATTCCCACAGCTTGTAAGTTTTTACCTTTCATATTTCCACAAAGATTATTTTTTGTTATATAAGCTTTTGCTTGGGCAACTGAAGAGAATTTTTCATCAGTTTTTTTACACATTTTATTGTAAACTTTTTCTCCCATCATTTGCATCTTTTTTTGTCTCTTTGCAATCATAATTTTTTCAGCTTGCATACCTTTTGCAACATTAGCATAAACTTCATCATATGACTTAATTTCTCCACCATTTGCTTTTGCAAAAGCTTTTGCATCAGATTCTAAGGCAAATCCATATTTACTAATCACAGCCATAGTTGCAGGTTTATTGCTACCAACAACATAAAAAGCATCTTTTGCATCAATTAGTTTTAGGCTTTTATTATCAACTACTTTTATATCACTAAGAGCTAGACCATTTATCTCTTTATCTTCAACTAGACAATGAATTGAACAATATTGTTTATCAACACCTTCATGTTTTGCTGCATGATTTGTTTTATAGAACATTGGTAAAGTCATACCACAAACTGGACAATAGTTTTTTAAATCGCCTTTTTGAACTAAGCTAGCTTCAGAAGCAGGAACTGCTTGATATCTCATTTTATTCATTTTTTTTGCCTTTGCATCACTTGCAAATGCACCAAGACTAAACAGTAATAAAGATAAACCTACTAATAAGATTTTTTTACTTTCTTTCATTATTTCTTCTCCTACAAATATTTTAAAATATAGTATATAAAAACTGTTAATTGATTGTTAATTAAGTCTTAAATAAAAGTATTAATTAAAAAATAAAAGTAAGAGTCTTGTCAAAAGTTTTAAATATGACAAGACAAAATTGATTTATTAGGATCAGTTATATATTCATATCCACTATACATAATATAAAGTCCAAAACCAACAACTAAAATTGAAGCTATTTTAATAAATAAATTTCTTAAAGCGATTTGTTTAAACACTCCAACAAAAAAACCTAATGAAAACATTGCAGGAAGAGTGCTTAATCCAAAAATAAGCATTACAACAGCTCCCCAAAATGCACTACCCGTACTTGCAGCGGTGATTGCAAAAACATAAACAAAACCACAAGGCAAGATTCCATTTAACATTCCTAAAAGATAAAAACTACTAAGAGTATTAGAACCTACTAAAGACCTAAAAGTAGTTCTATAAAATTTTGTTTTTGAAATTGAGTGCTCTATATTCGTAATAAATTTAAATTTTCCACTTAAAGATAAACCTATTAATATCATTACAAAGCCAGTAAATATAAGTAAAATCCCACTTGTTAGATTATCAAAAGTTACGACTCCACCAACAAAACCAAATAAAGCTCCTAAAATAGTATAGGTTGTAATTCTTCCAAAAGAGTATAAAAGATGAGAAATCCCTTGCTTTGTTTTAGACCAATCGTGTCCTATTTTTGTGCTAGAGTATGCAACTACGATTCCACCACACATTCCAACACAATGACCAAATGAACCTAAAAAAGCTATTGTTATAATACTTATTATGCTTATACTTTCCATTATTTACCTAAAAGTTTTTTTCTAATTTGTGGGTTTGCCATATTCTCTCCACGATACATTTTTACAAGCATTTCATCAAAAGAAATCATTTCGCCAATAACCTTATTTGTCTTGCTTTTATAAGCTGCAAAACCATAACCCATTTCAGTATTATCTGTTTTTGAATACCAAGCTTCTTTTGCGTCTATATACTCATTTGTATCTCGGGAATATGCCCAAACTTTTGCTTCTTTTTGAAAAGTAATATTTTTATACCATAAAGCAAAACAGCCCATATCATCAAAAAACCAAGTTTTCCCCTCAGGAGAAATTGCTTGAACAGAATCTTTTAACTTTGTAATAGTCATACCACATTGAGTATCTTGAAAATGGCTAAGTTTGATATCAACAGGCTTATGTTCATGATTATCTTCATAAATAACAACCATCTGCTTTTGATTCGACATTGATAAGAAAACTCCAATAATTATTGCAATAACAATAATAATGGTTATAAAGGGAAGTGCTTTTTTCATAAATTTAGTTCCAGTAGTTTTTAATAATTATAATTTAAAATTGTTAATTTAGTATTAATCTTTTATAATGTTAACATAAAATTAACAATCTTTTGTTATTATAATTTTTCAGTTAGTTTTAATTTTATAGGATTTAAACATGAGATATTTTTTTCTTCTTTTAATATTTTTGTCTTTTTTTTGCACTTTTATAAATGCAAAAGATTTTTCTAAAAAAGCTAGCAAGGAAGTTGTTTATACCCAAAAAGGTGAAGAAAAAAAATGGTGCCCTATTTGTGGAATGTCAATAAAAAAATACTATAAAACTTCCCATACTTCAAAACTACAAAATGAAACTTCAAGACAATATTGTTCAATTAGATGCTTAGTAAAAGATGATTTAGAGTATGGAATTAATAAAAATAGTGTTCAAGTAGTTGATTTTATAAGTGAAAAGTTAATTAATGCAAAAAGTGCCTATTATGTTCTTGGAAGTGAAGTAAAAGGAACAATGAGCCGAATAAGTAAATTAGCTTTTTTAAAAGAAGAAGAGGCAAAAGCTTTTATTAAAAAATATTCTGGTCAAATTAAAAGTTTTGATGAAGCTTTTGATGAAGCAAAAAAGAACTTGAAAACTGATACTTCTTTTTTTAAAACAAAAAAAGTCAAAAAAATATATCCAAAAGGCAAAAGAATATTTGAAAAACTTTGTAGTCCTGATATTGATCCTACAATGTATCTTGAAATAAATGAATTAAAAGCAGATATTAAAAACAATAAGCTATGCAAAAAACTTGATGAATCTAGGCTTCATGCTCTTTCACTTTATCTTTGGGAAGTTAAAAGATTAGGGGAGCAAAGTGTTGTTGAAAATAAAGTACAAGTAAAAGAAAATGAAAAATGTCCCGTTTGTGGAATGTTTGTTGCAAAATATCCAAGATGGGCTGCAAAATTGTACTATTTACATAATGACCATACCCATGATTTTTCTTTTGATGGAGTAAAAGATTTAATGAAATTTTATTTTAATCCAACAAAATGGGGAGATTATAAAGTTTCAAAAAATATGCAAAATACTATTTTAGTTACAGATTATTATTCACAAAAAGGAATCGATGGGAAAAAAGCTTATTATGTAATAGGTTCTGATGTCTATGGACCAATGGGACATGAACTTATTCCTTTTGAAAAAATAGAAGATGCAAAAGTATTTAAAAAAGACCATGCAGGAATAAAAATCGTACAATTTGATGAAATAAAAGAGAAAGAAGTTTACAAATTAGATGAATAAAAAAAGCAAATACCTATTTATATTTTTAGGAATAACAATTTTCTTACTTCTATCTCAAACTATTTATTTATATGCAAATAAAAGTCTATCAAAAGAAGAAATAGAAAAAAAAGAAATTTTGATAAAAGCTATAGGACTTCCTGATCTAGCTATTTCTACAGAAGCCATGTATACAAGACATAGAACCTTAAGTGATATTTTTTCACTTTTCAAAGATTCTCCTTTGTTAAGGGAGTATTTCCCTAGTACCTATGTATATTCACACTCACATATTTTAAATAATACTCCTTCAAATGTTAATGAAGTAGTAGAAGAAATCAAGGTAAACAATGAAAAATAAAATAAATCTCTATTTAATAGAGTATGCAATAAATTCACTTTTAAGACAAAAATTAAAAAATGGCTTTATTTTAGTTATTTTTACACTTTTAATCTCTCTTCTAGCTTCCATATTTTTTATTTCAAACTCTATAAAATATGAATTAAATTCTACTTTAAAATCACTTCCTGAAATTACAATTCAAAAATTAAAAGCAGGAAGGCATTATGATATAAATGTTGATATTATTGATGAAATCATAAATATAGCAGGAGTTGAAGATGCAATTCCTAGAGTTTGGGGATATTATTATTTTGAAAACTCTGGAGTAAATTTTTCTATTATTGGAATTGATGAATTTGAAAACCAGTATAAAGATTCTTTAAAAAGAATTATTAAAGAGAATGATTTCTCTAAAAATTCTAATGAAGATTTTATGATAGTGGGAAGTGGCGTTAAAAAAATATTAGATGAAAACTATTATAAAGAGTATTTTAATTTTATTAAACCTAATGGAAGTTTTAAGCAAGTAAATATAGCTGGAGTTTTTGATAGTTCTTTACAACTTGAAGCAAATGATACAATTTTACTTCCTTTAAAAACAGCTTTAGAAATTTTTGATATGGAAGAGAATATGGCAACTGATATAGTCGTAAAAGTTTCAAATCCTGAAGAAATATTGACTATTGCATCAAAAATAAAGCTTTTATACCCTGATTCTAGAGTTATTACAAATAAAGATATAGAGATGAGTTATCAAAATATTTTTGATTACAAAGGTGGGATATTTTTAGCACTTTTCATAGTCTCAATTTTTACATTTTTTATTATTGTTTATGATAAGGTTTCAGGCCTTAGTTCTGAAGAAAAAAAAGAGATAGGAATTTTGAAAGCTCTTGGATGGAAAATAGAAGATGTCTTAAAAGAGAAATTTTATGAAAGTTTTATTATCTCCTTTATTGCCTATGTTATTGGTATTTTGTCTGCTATGAGTTTTGTATATATTTTTCAAGCTCCACTATTAAGTAATATTTTCACAGGTTACTCTATGTTAAAAACTTCATTTGAATTACCTTTTGTTTTAGACTTTACTACTTTATTTTTAGTCTTTTTCTTAAGTGTACCAATATATATAGCAGCAACAATTATTCCCTCATGGAGAAGTGCTACAATAGAAACAGATAAGGTTTTAAGATGATTAAAATAAAAAATTTAACGAAAATATATGAAGTTAATAAAAACAATATAACAACCGCACTTAATAATATAAATTTAGAAATAAATGAAGGTGAACTAATAATATTAAAAGGTTCAAGTGGAAGTGGGAAAAGTACGATTTTATCAACAATAGCAGGTCTTAGTAAGCCTACTTCAGGCGAAGTTATTATAAATAATGAAAGAATCTCGAAACTACCTGACAATTTTGCTTCTATTTTTAGACGTGAACATATTGGTTTTATTTTTCAAAAATACAATTTGATTCCTAATATTTCTGTAAAAGAGAATATTTTGATTCCCTTAATTCCACAAAATCCTTCTAGCGAAGTTGCGGAAAAACTTTTAATAAATGTAATGAGAAAATTTAAAATTGAGCATAAAAAAGATGATATAGTCAAAAATCTTTCAGGAGGAGAGCAACAAAGAGTAGCAATCGCAAGAAGCCAAATAAATAACCCTAGTATTATAATAGCTGACGAGCCAACGGCAAACTTAGATAAAGAATTATCTATACATTTTATTGATATTTTAAGGGAGTTAAAACAAGCAGGGAAAACTATAATTGTAGCGACCCACGACCCATTATTTTTTGATTTAGATTTTACTGATAGATTAATTGAAGTTTCAAATGGAGAACTTTTATTATGATTTTATCTCCCGAAGTCTTAACAATTATTATTATAAATATAATATTTTTAGTTTTTGGAACCATTGCTTTTATTTTAAGTCTTAAAATCTTTTTTAACTGGAATATTAATGCCACCTCAAAAAAACAATACAACTTAGAGAAACAAAGCTTTTTAACAGCAACCATTATAAAATATATACTTTTTATAAAAATACTACTTTTTATATTTTTTGTTTTTACACTTGATAAAATATCTAATGTTTTAACAGGAGCCATGTGTGCAGCAGGAGTTATAGATGCAACTTCTTATGGAATATATTTACTTCTTTTTAAATTAATAAATATCTATTTATTTGGCTTTTGGCTATTTATCCATAAATTTGATATGAATACAAAAGAGCTTAAATATACAAAGCTAAAATTTGGTTTTTATCTATTTATTTTTATTTTATTTATAAGTGAAATTATCATTGAAATTACTATGTTTTCTTCAATAGATGTGGATAAATTAGTTTCATGTTGTGGAACAATTTATTCAAATTCTAGTGAATCTTATATTTCTTCGATATTTACATTAAATCAAAGTCTAATTTTGATAGTCTTTTATTCTTTATTTGCACTTTTAATTTTGTTTTATTTTCTTAAAAATGATTATTTATATCTTATTGGAAACCTCTTGTTCTTAATAGCTTCAATTATAAGTCTAATCATCTTTTTTGGAACCTATATTTATGAACTTCCAAGTCACCATTGCCCTTTTTGCATGCTTCAAAAAGAGTATTATTATATAGGTTATTTTGTATATCTAACACTCTTCCTTGGTACATTCTATGGTTTTGCTATTGGTATTTCAAATATGCTTTCACAAGATAAACAAAAGATTAAAAGTTATTATAAAATATCCATGACATTTATTATTATTTATACACTTTTAGTAAGCTATTTCCCACTTTTCTTTTATTTAAAAAATGGAGTATTTTTGTAATATATTTTAAAAAACTTTTCCTATTGACTTGCATCAATGATTGAAATATTTAAAAGAGTTAAACTTCTGAAATATTAAATCAAAGGTTAGAATTATGGAAAAAATAGAAGTCTTAGGTGCAACAGTAGATTTTTTTAAATCAATAGAAGATGGCTTAACAACATATCAATTTGATACAAGTAAATGTGGACCACCAGATCCTATGGTAAATGCAATGGCTGGATTACAACTATTAGATGACAATAGCCAATTAATCATGATAAATCATAAATCACCAGGTGGACTTTTTCCTAAAATTGGGGAAGAATTTTCTTATGTAGAAGAAATTACAGAAGATGGACAAGCAAAAGTCACTTTTTCTAAAAATTCAAATGTAAGTAACTCAACTGATTTTACTCAAAACACTTGTAACGGATAATAAAATATTATGAATATTTCAACTGCCTTTGCACCTCCTTTTAAACTTATAGCTCCTTTTTTTATACTCTCAGGACTTGTTTTTGTAGCAAGTGTTGCTTTACTTTTTGGTTTTGAGGCAAAAGGTATTCATAACCTAGATGGTGCTGTATTATCATGGATTCATCTTTTTTTACTTGGCTTTGTAATGATGGTGATATTTGGAGCTATGGCACAATTAGTTCCCGTAGTTTTAGAAGTGGGTCATGTTGCGGTTGATTTATATTATGCTATATATCCTTTACTAATAATTGGTACAATTTTAATGGCATTAGGCTTTTATGCCTTTCCTTTACTTTTACCTTTTGGCGGGATTATTGCCTTTATTTCTTTTGGAATATTTTTAATTGAAACATTTTTAACAATTTTAAAAGTGAAAAAAATCAACTTTGTGATTATTACAGTTATTATTGCAAATCTATTTTTATTATTAGGCTTAATTGTTGGCATAATCATGGCTTTAGCTTATGCAGGAATTTTGTCTGTTGACATATATTTATTGTTAAAAGTACATGTTTATTTAGTATTTTTTGGATATGTTGGCATCACTATTATGGGAATGAGTTTAATATTACTTCCTATGTTTTGGCTAAGTCATAACTTTACTTGGAATTATGTAAAAAGTGCTTTGATTGTCTTATCTCTTGGAATTATATTTGTTTGTATTTCAACTTTTTTTGATAATAAGATATTAGAAAATTTGGGATACCTTTTAACAATTTTATCATTCTTTTTATATTTTTATCAGATTTTTATAATTTATAAAACTAGAGTAAGAATAGAGATTGATATTTATTTTAAAAGTATGGTTTTTTCATATATTTGTTTAACTATTGCTTTAATACTTGGAATTTGTTATCTTTTTTCTCCAAGTCAAGAACTACTTTTAACATTTTCATGGCTTATATTTGTAGGGTATATTACTTTTATAATAAGTGGACATTTATATAAAATTGTTCCATTTTTAGTTTGGTATGAAAGGTTTTCACCTTATGTAGGGAAAAGAAAAGTTCCTATGTTAGCTGATTTAATTCCACATAAAAGTTCAAAGTTTCAGTTTTTATTAAGCGCAACAGGAGTTGTAATTGTGGCAATTGGCTTATACAGTGGTATTGATAATATTTATAAAAGTGGTGTAAGTATTTTATTTGTTGGTTCAATATTTTTATTAAAAGATATATTATTTATGATTAATTTTAAGGAAGAAAAAAATGTATAGTAAAGAAGAAATTTTCAAAGCTGTTTCGACAGTTAATGACCCAGAAGTTGGATTTAATCTTGTAGAAATGGGACTTATTTATGATGCAATTTGTAATGAAGAGATGAAAGTAAAAGTTACTATGACACTTAGTACAAAAGCTTGTCCACTTCACCAAATGATTGTGCAATGGGTAGAAGAAGCTGTATTAAGAGAACTTCCTCTTGTAGAAGAAGCTAGCGTAGAAGTTGTATGGGAACCTGTTTGGAATATCACTATGGCTGATGATAATGTAAAAGCTAAACTTGGTGGAATGTAATTTATGTTTTATATCATCATAAAACTTATACACCTTTTTTCAGTCCTTATTTATGGTGGTTTTTTATTTACTGATAATCTAATTTTAATGAGAATGAAAAAATCTTTAAGTGAAGAAAAATACAATGAAGTAAGAGGACATTTTGCAAAATTCACTAAAGCTTTAGTTCCAAAAGCTTTAATTTTTGCTGTTGCTTCTGGATTATATTTATTTTATGTAAATTTTGGTTCAATCGAAAATGGATTTTCAAACTTTCAAATTCTTTTATCTATAAAGGCATTTTTAGCTTCTTGGTTAGGATTAAGAGGAGTTTTACAAGTATTCTTTGGGATTCAACCTTTTGTTTTTAAAGGGCATTTATTACCTTTTGTTTTAGTAATTATTATTGTGTTTTTATCACAAATAATGTATAGCTTCTAACGTTTATTTAAAAATAATAAGTTTATGCAAAATATTATAAAAAAATATCCTCCTGGAGATTTTACTATTTGGATTATTATTTATATAGAACTAATCACTTTTGCAGCACTATTTTTAGGTTATGCATACTCTAGAAGATTAGATCTTGAGCTTTTTAATAAATCACAACTTTTACTTGAACAAAATTTAGGTTTTATAAATACAATTGCTTTAATTACAAGTAGTTATTTTTTAGTTAAAGCAATAGAAATTATAAAAAAAGATAAAAAAACTAATACTTTTTTGCTAGCTTCCAATTATATTTTAGGAGCTATTGGTTTAGGAACTATATTTTTAGTTTTAAAAATCTTTGAATTTTCTCATAAATATGAGCAAGGAATAAATCTAAGTACAAATACTTTTTTTATGTTCTATTTTCTTTTAACAATATTTCATTTTATGCATGTTTTATTAGGTGTAATTATTCTTTTTAATCTTTATAAAAAGACAAAAATTGGTGGCTATACAAAATCAAATCATCTTGGCTTAGAAACTGGTGCTTCATATTGGCATATGGTTGACTTATTATGGATAATTTTATTTCCATTAATTTATATAATGAGATAAAATGAATAAATCCACAGCTATTTATATTAGTCTTCTTTTCCTAACAAGCCTTACATATTTTTTAGGACAAAGCGAAACTTTTACTTTGCCATTTATTATTCTTGTACTTATTACTACTTTTGTAAAAGGTCAGCTTATTATTGATTATTTTATGGAATTGAGAAATGTCACTTTAAAATATAGATTATTTGTATCTATTTGGTTATTTCTAGTAATATCTTTAATTGGAATATCTTATTTTTTTCCTGTTTTACCATCAGCTTAAAGCAAAATAAGATTTTACATTTTGAAGTCTTGTCCTTCTAGTTTGTCTAAAGTAGTATCTTTATACATTTTACGAATTAAATCTCTAGGTTCAATCCACTGGTCATGTAAAGCACATTTATTATTTCCATCACATTCCCCTATTCCTAAAACACATTTTGTGTCATCCTCTAATTCTCTAAAACTTCCTAAAATATCATAAATACTAATTTGTTGAGCAGGACGTGCTAATTTATAACCACCTTCTCTTCCTTTTATTGAATCTACAAAATCTGATTTTACAAGTTCTGTCATTATTTTAGTTAAAAATTTATATGGAATATTCAAAGTTTCTGATAACTCTTTTGCAGGATATAATCTAGAAGTACCATATTTAGCTATATAGCTTAGTATTCTAATTGCATATTGAGTTGTATTATGTAATTGCATTTATTTCCTTTTTGTAATTATATCTAAAGAAATTTTAACTAGTTAATTTTTATATACTACTTAAAGGTAGAATTAAAGTTTTCTTTGTTAATATTCCAATATACTACTTAAAGGTAGAATTAAATGAAGGAGTTAGAATGACAGAACGAATAACAAAAAATATGGCTAGAAACATCTATTTTGGTGGAAGCCTTTTTGCTATTTTAGTATTTGCTGGATTGACATTTGATACAGTTCAACAAGTTCCTAAATTATCTAATGCACAGAATATTACAACATCTGTTGCACATGGAAAACATTTATGGGAAGTTAATAATTGTGTTGGTTGCCACACAATTATGGGGGAAGGAGCATATTATGCACCTGAATTAGGAAATGTATTTAATAGAAGGGGTGCTTCAGATGAAGCAACTTTTAAAGCTTATATGCAAGGTTGGATGGCTGTGCAACCTTTAAATGAGCCAAATAGAAGAAAAATGCCACAATTTAATCTAAGCGCCGAAGATGTCGATAGTATTGCAGACTTCTTAATTTGGACATCAAAGATTGATGATAATGAATGGCCACCAAATATTGAAGGATAGGAAAAAAATATGAAATATACATCACAAATGGTTGCAAAACCGTATTTTATTTTTGCATTGATTCTTCTAGTAGGAGAAATGCTTTTTGGTTTAACGTTAGGAACACAATATATATTTGGTGACTTTTTATTCCCTTATATTCCCTTTAATGTTGCAAGAATGGTACATACAAATTTACTTATAGTTCTTATTTTATTTGGTTTTATGGGAGCTGCTTATTATTTAGTTCCTGAAGAGAGTGAAAGAGAACTTTGGAGTCCAAAATTAGCAATTATTACTTTTTGGATTTTTGCGGCAGCGGGGGTTGCTACAATATTAGGATATCTTTTAGTTCCTTATGCAGAATTAGCTAAGCTTACTATGAATGACTTACTTCCTACTATGGGTAGAGAGTTCTTAGAACAACCTACTATTACTAAAATTGGTATTGTAATTGTAGCTTTATCTTTTGTTTTAAATATTGCAATGACAATACTTAAAGGTAGAAAAACAGTTATTTCAGTAGTTTTAATAACAGGACTTATTGGTCTAGCAGTATTTTTCCTTTTTGCTTTTTATGTTCCTGATAACTTAGTTTTAGATAAGTTTTTCTGGTGGTATGTAGTTCACTTATGGGTTGAAGGTGTTTGGGAATTAATCATGGGTGCTATTTTAGCCTTTGTACTTATTAAAGTAACGGGTGTTGATAGAGAACATATTGATAAATGGTTATATCTAATTATTGCTATGACACTAGTTTCAGGGGTAGTTGGAACGGGACATCACTTTTTCTATATTGGTACTCCTGATTATTGGTTATGGCTTGGATCTATTGCATCAGCTGTTGAACCACTTCCATTTTTTATGATGATTTTATTTGCTTTTGCAATGACAAAAAATAAAAGAATTCAGCATGGAAATAAAATTGCATTAACTTGGGCTAAAGGTACAGCTGTAATGGCATTTTTAGGAGCTGGAGTTTTAGGATTTTTACATACTTTAGCACCTGTAAATTACTTTACTCATGGTACACAATTAACAGCAGCACATGGACATTTATCTTTTTACGGGGCTTATATTATGATTTTATTTACAATTGTTTCATATACAATGCCTATTTTAAGAGGAAGACCAGGTGGAAATTGTGAAAAAGCTCAAAAAGTTGAACTTGTTAGTTTTTGGATGATGAATATTGGAATGTTAGGTCTTACTTTAGCTCTTGTAATTGCAGGAACTATTCAAATAATTTATCAAAGAATAGGTTCTGAACCTTTAGGTTTCATGGAAACTCAAGCTCAAATAATTCCTGTATATGGCGTTAGATTATTTTTTGGAGTTGTAGCAGTTACTGGACTTCTTGTGTACTTATATAGTTTCTTTGTAAAATCAGAAGATAAAAAGGCATAAATAATGTTAGAGTGGGAAGAAGATATTGGAAAAGCTTGGGACAAATACTTAAGTAAAAAAACCATTATTTCAAATAAAGAAGCAGAAGTTTCTTTTGTTGACCACTCAAAATCTTTGAAAATCTTTTATCACCTTTTAGGAGGTGATAAAGGCAAAGAATTAAAAATAACTGATAAAAGAAGTATTAAAAAATCAAGAACATTTTTACAAAAAATTTCAGGATATGGAAAATCTTTTTTTCTTACTTGGCAAGATGAAAATGCTGTTTATCTTCCTCCTAAATTAGATATTTTACCTAGCATTGAACAAAATAAAATGCTCTATTTTTGGCTAATTGCTTTAAGTGCGAAAGTAAATGTTAATCAATCAAATATTATAAAAGAGAATCAAAAAGTCTCGAAGTATCTTTGCGATAAATATACTGGATTTCAAATATTTTATAATGAAACAAATAAGTATCTTATCTCAAAAATACCTGAACTTTCTTATGTAAATGAAACAAAAAAACAGAGTTTATCAAAGAATATTAAAGAAGAAAAATACCCTTTTATTATGTGGGTATATCCATCTTTAAACAAAAATGAAGCCCTTATAACTTCTAATGATGAGGAAGAAGAAAAAGAAGAAGAGAGAAAAAAAGAAAAAGTTGAATCTTTAAATATGAAGAAAAAGGCCAATCAGATTAATGATAAAAAAGAAACTGATGGTTTTATGGCTTTTATTCCAGAAGGTTTAATGAGTCTTTTAGAACAAGTAAATGTAGATCGGGCTGAAGATGATAGTTTTGATGAAGATGCTTTATATAATGCTGAAGATTTAGATGAAATTACATTAGGACAAAAAAAAGCAAATCTAAATGCTAGAGTTAAAATGGATTTGGATTTAAAACCTGATATGAGAGAAGAGTATCCACTTGGGAAAGGTTATTATATTGATGAATGGGATTATACAAAAAAGAAGTATTTAAAAGACTATGTTCGTATAAAACCTATTATTACTACAAATATAGAGCCAATAAAATTGCCAAAAAGATTAGAAAGAACTGTTAAAAAAATTCAATCTGAACTTGATTTATTAGAGATTGATAGATTTAAAAGTAATAGACTTCCTTATGGAGATGAAATTTGCTTGGATACTTGGATAGATTATAAAGGCCATCAAAACAAATCACTTCACCATCAAAAATTTTATGAAAATTTTGAGAAAAAAACTAGGGATATGTCAACTCTTATCTTAGCTGATATTTCACTTTCAACTGAAGCTGGAATTACTCAAGAAATTCGAGTAATTGATATGATTAAAGATGGATTAATGGTATTTTCACAAGCTTTAGAGAAACTTGAAGATAAATTTGCTATTTATGCTTTCTCTTCAAATAAAAATACTAATGTAAGATTTCATATTATTAAGAATTTTAAAGAAAAATATTCTGATTTAATTCGAGGTCGAATTAATTCTATTAAGCCTGGATATTACACAAGATTAGGTGCAGCAATTAGAGAATCTACAAAAATACTAAATAAACAAAGTAGCCAAAATAAACTATTACTTATAATTAGTGATGGAAAACCAAATGATGTGGATAGATATGATGGAAGATATGGAATTGAAGATACAAAAAAAGCAATTGAAGAAGTAAAACAAAAAGGTATTACTCCTTTTTGTATAACAATAGATATTGAAGCAAAAGATTATTTATCATATTTATTTGGGAAAAATGGTTATGCAGTAGTAAGAGATAGTAAAAAACTACCAAAAATAATGCCAGAAGTATATATTAATTTAACAAAATAAAAAAGGAAAATTATAATGTCAAGTACATATTATTTGTCACAATCAAATGAAGTTGAACTCTTTGAAGCAGCAGCTTCTATGAACTTACCAATTTTAATAAAAGGGCCAACAGGTTGTGGGAAGACAAGATTTATAGAGCATATGGGTGAAAAATTAAATAAAGAAGTTTACACTGTTATTTGTCATGATGATTTAAGTGCTGCTGATTTAGTTGGAAGACATTTGATTAATGAAAATGGAACATATTGGCAAGATGGACCATTGACAAAAGCTGTAAGAAATGGTGGTATTTGTTATTTAGATGAAATTATAGAAGCTAGAAAAGATACCACTGTTGTACTTCATTCACTTGCAGACTATAGAAGAGTTTTACCAATTGATAGAACAGGAGAAGTTATAGAAGCACATCCTGATTTTATGTTAGTAGTTTCATATAATCCAGGTTATCAAAATGTATTAAAAGGAATGAAACCAAGTACAAAACAGAGATTTATTTCTTTAAGCTTTAATTATCCAGAAGCACAAATTGAAAAAGCAATTATAATAAAAGAGAGTGAAATTAGTGAAGATATAGCACAAAAACTTGTTGAAATTGCAGCAGAGATTAGACAATTAACTGATTCAGATATTCAAGAAGCTGTTTCAACTAGACTTTTAATTTATGCAGCAAAACTTATCAAAAAAGGCTTTAATCCTTATAACGCTTGTATTCATTCTCTTGTAGAATCTTTAAGTGATGAGGATGATGTTTTAGAAGTATTGGAAAAACTTATTTCTTTATATTTTCCAAAAAAATAAATTTTAATATATCTTATTATAAATAATTTTGAGAAGAAAAGAGGCTTAGACCTCTTTTCTTCTTATAAATCTTGCTCAATAACTCTTTGAAATTTATTGAAATAAGTATCTTTTGCTTTATCTAAATCTTTATAAATATCATTAATAGAAATTTTTCCACCACCTACTAATCCAAGATTAGTATAAGTAATACCTTTGCTTTCACAAAGTTTTTCAAATTTTTGAATATTTTCAGGACATAGTTCAACAACTGCTCTACTTAAACTTTCAGAGAAAATATCTCTCTCTTCTTCAAGTGAAATAGAAGCTTCTAAACCTTTATTTCCAACAACTGCCATTTTAGCTAAGGCAATGGCTAAACCACCAACATTAACATCTTTTGCAGCTTTTAATAAACCTTGTTTATTTGCATCAATAACAGTATCCCAAAGTTTTAATTCTTTTTCAAAATCAACTTCAGGGTGAACACCTGCAACTGTATCAAATATTTTTTTCATATATAAAGATCCACCAAACTCAGATTTAGTATCTCCTAATAAATATAAATAATTTCCATCTTCTTGTAAACAAGAAGGCAATACTTTGTTAGCATCTTCATTAACACCAACCATTGCAATTGAAGGAGTTGGGAAAACACCAACACCATTTGTCTCATTGTATAAAGAAACATTTCCCCCAATAACTGGAGTATTTAGTGCTTTACAAGCAGATTTAATACCTTCACAAGAAGCAGCAAATTGCCACATAACTTCAGGATTCTCAGGATTCCCAAAGTTAAGACAATCAGTAATTGCTTTTGGAACAGCTCCACTCATAGCTACATTTCTTCCTGATTCCATAACAGCAGCAGCTGCTCCTAGTTCTGGATTAATGTAACATAATCTTGTATTACAATCAGCAGACATTGCTAAAGCTTTCCCTGTTTCTTTGATTCTAATAGATGAACCATCTAAACTTCCAGGGCCTTTAATTGTATTTGTTTGAACCATTGAATCATATTGATTATAAACCCAAGATTTATCAACAACTTCCATATCTGAAAATAAATTGTCAAATACAATTTGATTTGAGAATTCTTTATTCATATCTACATTTTCAATATCATTTAAATACTCAGGTTTTGAAACTGGTCTATCTAAAATAGGAGCTTGTTCAGAAACAGGTTGAACAGGAACTTCCGCACATTTTTCACCATGCCAGAATAATTCCATATTTCCTGTATTTGTAACTTCTCCTATAACAGCAACATCAAGTTCCCATTTTTCGAAGATATCAATAATAGCTTGTTCACAACCTTTTTTAGCACAAATAAGCATTCTTTCTTGTGATTCAGAAAGCATGAAATCATAAGGAGTCATGCCTTCTTCTCTTGCTGGAACTTTATCTAAATGCATAATCATTCCAGAATCACTTCTTCCTGCCATTTCAAATGAAGAAGAAGTAAGTCCTGCTGCACCCATATCTTGAATACCAATAATTAAGTCTTCTTTAAATAGTTCTAAACAAGCTTCTAAAAGTAGCTTTTCAGTAAAAGGATCACCTACTTGAACAGTTGGCCTTTTTGCTTCATTATCTTCTGTAAAAGATGCCGAACTCATAACCGCCCCACCAAGTCCATCACGACCAGTTTTACTTCCTACGTACATTACAGGATTTCCAACGCCCTCTGCAAGACCTAAGAAAATCTCATCTGATTTTGCAAGACCAAGAGTAAAAGCATTAACTATGTTATTACCTGCGTAACACTCTTCAAAAGTAGTTTCTCCACCAATAGTAGGAACACCCATACAGTTTCCATATCCACCAATTCCTGAAACAACACCTCTTAAAAGAAATCTATGTTTTTGTGCCGTTTCAGAATCGCCTTCAATTCCTGCAAATCTAATTGAATTCATATTAGCAATTGGTCGTGCACCCATTGTAAATACATCTCTTAAGATTCCACCAACACCAGTTGCCGCACCTTGATATGGTTCAATAAATGAAGGATGATTATGTGATTCCATTTTAAAAACAGCCGCATATCCATCACCTATATCAATAACCCCAGCATTTTCACCTGGACCTTGAATAACCCATGGAGCCTTTGTTGGGAAACCGTTTAAATATTTTTTACTTGATTTATATGAACAATGTTCACTCCACATAGCAGAGAAGATTCCAATTTCTACATAGTTTGGTTCTCTTCCTAAAATTTCTTTGATATTTCCAAATTCTTCAAGTGTAAGAGAGTGAGCAAGTGCTATCTCTTCAAGATTCATCTCTTCTTTTTGCATCGTTCGCCTTAATTATGGTTGTTATAGTAATGGCGATTATATCCAAAAAGCTCTTAGCAAAAGTTTTAACCTTCAGCTAAGATTTCGATTTTATTATTTTTTAGTTCTATATATAACTCTTTTTTTCCATTAAACTTATAGTATTTAGTTCTGTAATCTTCATCCATAACAATTTTATACATTTGTTTATTTAAAGAGTTTGGATAAGGAGTAATATTTATATTTGAAAATTTTATTTTCTTTTCTTCATTTTTAGAAAAAATTCTTTTTTTGTATTTCTCAAATTCTTCGATTGACATTCCATCATGTCTTTTAAATGCTTTTGAATAAAACTTTAAATATCCATCAATATCGGACTCTCTCCAAGCTTCTTTCCATTTAAAAATTGAAGATAAAATAATACTAATATCTTCTTTTGAAGCTTTTTTAATATTTTCATCTGAGATTAATAATATAGATTTATTATAATCAATACTTTCATCTAACTCTTTTAATTTTGGATTATCTAAAGCAATACAACCTTTAGTAAACTCTTCTCTTTGTTCATCTAAAGGCATACCGTGAATCCAAATTCCATGACCTTTTTTATTTAATGTCTTGTCAAAAGTATTTGGATAAGAAGTAACTAAAGCAAGAGGTCCATAAAAAGAATCAAGCTTTGTTAATTTATTTGTTAAATCATAAGCTCCTATTGGTGTTTTTAAATCACCCTCAATTTGTTTATCACCATCTTTCTCACCTACAATTACACTATCTCGTAATAAAAGATTATGTTTATTTTTATCTACTTGATAAAGTACAATCTCTTTTGCTGATTTATGCGCTAATATTACATATTTTTTTGATTCATAATATCCATAGTCTACATTTTTATCTGATAAATATTTTTCCCAATAATCTTGCTTAGTCATTTGTTTTTCTAATTCAATTCTAACAGCATCTAAACCTTGGACTCTATATAAATCAACTAAATCTGCAAACACAAGACTTGAAATCATTGTTAAAAATAATACTGTTTTCTTCAAGCACTTCCCCTAATGTTTTATATTCTCTTTAGTTGCGCAATTGTATAATAAGTCCTCTAATATTTTAATAAAGAAGAATCGTGAAAAAAATCATTTTATTTATAAGTTTAATTATCTCAACTCTTTTCTCAAATGTAGTACAAGAGTCTAAATGGCCAAGAGGGGAAACCTTTTTAACCTTTCTTGAAAAATACTCTATATCTCAAAAACTCTATTTTGATTTAGAAAAAGAGGATAAAGAACTTTGTTCTGAAATTACAGCAGGTAACTACTATTATTTACTAGAAAATGATGATGGTTCTTTAGCACAAGTTTTAATTCCTATTTCAGAAGAGATACAATTACATCTTTACAAAGATAACAATAATATATATAAGTTTGAAACTTTACCAATTTCATATCAAGAATATACTGAAGTAATAGCTATGCCAATTACTAGTTCAGTATCCCAACAATTACAAGAAGCTACAGGGAATGCTGCCCTTGCTGCTAATTTAAAAGCAATTTTTTCAGGTGCTGCAAATTTTAGAAGAATGCAAAAAAACGATTTTATAGCAATAGAATATACTCAAAAATCACTTTTAGGTAAGCCCTTTGGTCAACCTGATATTAAAGCTGCAATGGTTGAGATTTCGGGGAAAAAGCATTATCGTTTTAAAAATAATAGAGATGATAAATATTATGATGAAACAGGGAAAGCCTTTACCAAAACTTACTTTTTTAAAATCCCACTAAGCTATAGTAGAATTTCAAGTCCTTTTACAAAGAAAAGATGGCATCCTGTATTAAAAAGATATAGAGCACATTTAGGAACAGATTTTGCAGCACCTAGAGGAAGAAAAATCTATGCTGCTGGAGAAGGAAAAATTGAGTTTATAGGCAGACGTGGTGGTTATGGGAAAACTATTATTATTAGACATCCAAATGGATATAAAACTTTATATGCCCACCAAAATAAATTTAGGCCTGGGTTAAAAAGAGGTAAAAGAATAAAAAGAGGAGAACATATTGGATATGTGGGAAGTACAGGATTAAGTTCTGGTCCACATTTGCATTTAGGTCTTTATAAAAATGGTCGTGCGGTTAATCCTTTAAAAGTTATTAGAAAACCTGAAACAAAAGGCTTAAAAGGTAAAAATAAAAGAACTTTTTTAGCTAATACTGTAAATACAATGAATAGATTAGATAACGAAGTTAAAAATATTAATAGAAAAAAACCAACTAGACTTGGTAGACTAGCATCTACAAGTAATATAACACCAAGGAAATTGTAAATGGCAAAAGAGGAAACAATTAAGGAAAAAGAAGAATTTGTAGAAGAACTTCTTAAACTACATCCTAGTGATATTGCTGACTCTTTAAAAAAGATTAAAAAAAACTCCACAGAAGAGTTTTTCCAGATACTTAAAGAAGTTCCTGATGATGTCTTGGGAGAAGTTATCCTTGAACTTCCTGACTATTTAAGAGAAGATGTTTATGAAGAACTAAGTACAAAAAAACTTATTGAAGCTGTTGATGAACTAGAATCAGATGATGCTACTGACATTATTCAAGAAATGGAAGAGTATGACGAAGAAAAAGCCAAAGAGGTTTTTGACGGTTTAGAAGAAGAAGATAAAAAAGATATTGATTGGCTAAGAAGATATGAAGAAGATGAAGCTGGTTCATATATGCAAACTGAGCTTTTCTCTGCAAATCTAAAAGAAACAGTAAAAGAATCTCTTGATAGACTAACTTTAGGAAAAGCAGAAGATGAACTTGTTAATATTCATCAAGTTTATGTAGTAGATGATAATAAGAAACTATTAGCTTCGATTTTATTAGAAGATTTAATTCTTATAGATTTCAAAAAAACATACTCGCAAATCTTAGAATCCCATGAAGATGATAGATTCAAACCTTATGTTGTACATGACAAAGAACATATTGATGAAATTGCTAAGCAGTTTGAAAAATATGACTTAAATGTTGTGGCAGTTCTTGGTTATCAAGATATGTTAATGGGAAGAATTACTTCAGATGATATTTTAGATGTTATTGAAGAAAATGCTACTGAACAAATGTATCAATTAGCAGGGGTTGATGATGAATTTGAGCATGATGACAATTTATTTATAACAGCTAAAAAAAGAGCTTTATGGTTATTTTTAAATCTTGGAACTGCCATATTAGCTTCCCTAGTTATTGGACTTTTTGATGAAACTATAAAATCATATATTGCTTTAGCAATTTTAATGCCAATTGTAGCTTCAATGGGTGGCAATGCAGGAACTCAAACCCTTGCAGTTACAGTTAGACAATTAGCCCTAGGGGATATTGATTTTGACAATAGTAAAGATACTATAAAAAAAGAAGTTTTTATCTCCATTTTTAATGGATTACTCTTTGCTATTATTATGGGAATAGTTGCTTGGATTTGGTTTAATACCGCCATGTTAGGAGTTGTAATTGCTATGTCTATGCTTATAAATCTATTTAGTGCAGGATTCTTTGGAGCTTCAATTCCACTTATTCTTAAAAGATTAAATATAGACCCAGCAATTGGAAGTACAGTATTGCTTACAACCGTAACAGATATTGTAGGATTCTTTAGTTTCTTAATGCTTGCAAAGATTATACTTTTATAAAAATATAAGAGCAATGATAATTATAACATTGCCCTTATAAACGAAATTTATAAAATAGAATAATTTATTTTAAAATCTATTTACTTATTTGTGTAAAGATTGAGCTACAATAGCTAAAAATTCATCTTTAGTCTTTTTTTCTCTTTTAAAAAGTCCTCTTAATGCTGAAGTTACAGTAGTTGAACAAATCTTTTGAACACCTCTCATCTCCATACACATATGCCTAGCATCTATCATAACAGCAACTCCTTTTGGATTTAGAGTTTCATGTAAAGCATCACAAATTTGTTCTGTCATTTGCTCTTGAATTTGTAATCTTCTTGCAAATACATCTACAATTCTAGGTATTTTAGAAAGTCCTACAACTTTTCCATTTGGAATATATGCAATATGAGCTTTTCCAATAATTGGTAACATATGATGTTCACACATAGAATAAAATTCAATATCTTTTATAACTACCATTTCATCATTTGAACTTGTGAAAAGAGCTTGATTTATGATTTCTTTTGGATTTTGATTGTATCCACTACACATAAACTCAAAAGCTTTTCTAACTCTACTTGGTGTTTTTTCTAAACCTTCTCTGTTTATATCCTCACCAACATACTCTAGCATATTTCTTACAGAATCTTCAAATTCTAATTCTTTACTCATAAATCTTTTCCTCTAAACTTTTAACATATCACCCATGCTCCACAAAGGAACAAAAACAGCAAGAATTATCCAAACAATTAAGGCCATAATAATCACAAGAAACATGGGTTCAATTAATAGTACAAATGTTTTTAATTTTTCATCAAATCTTTTTTTATATATATTTTTAATTTCGCTAATTGTAACATCAAGAGAATTTGTAATTTCACCTGTATTTAGTAAACTAATCGTTATATCATCAAAAAGTTTTGTAGACTCAAATGCACTACTCACACTTTTTCCACTTTTTAATAGATTTTCTATTTGGCTAATCTTATCTAAAACATATTTATTTTTTAGTAAAATTCTTGACTTCACTAAAGATTCATGAAATTCATATTTACTTTTTAATAGAATATCTAAAATTACAAAATATGTATAAAAGATTTTGTACTTATATAAATCACTTATTAAAAAAAGATTTTTAGCTAAAGTTTTATCTATTTTATATCTTAGTTTCTCACTATTTTTATATATAAAAATTAAAATAAATACAATCAAAATTGAACTAAAAACTAAAAGTACAAAATAGTTTTCAAAAATATCTTTTGTAATAAAAAGTATTTTTGTAGCAAGAGGCAATTGGATTTTATTATTTGTAAACATAAACTCAAATTTTGGAACTACTACTTTAAAAATACCAATCAAAGAAAAAAAGAAAGTAATAATTAAAATAAAAGGATAAGTCATAGCTTTTTTGAACTCTTTTTTTATCTCATAATTATCATTTATCATAGTGCTTAAAGATTTGATATTTGAAGAGATATTACCGCTTTCTTGAGTAATTTTAAAATATGATTTTATAAGTGGATTAATTTTAAAATTTTCTAAGCTTTTATTTATATCTTGCGATTTTGAAAAAGATTTTTGAAGAGTTTTTAAAAACTCTAAAACATTTTTATCTTTTTTATTTCTTATTAATATTTCTAAAGCTTCATCAAGTAAGATTTTTGAATCAAGCATTAAAGATAGCTCATAAAATAAAGATATTAACTCTTTTTCTTTTATATATTTTTTCTTAAAAGAATCAGAAAAAGAATTTAAATTGAGTGAAAAAAACTCTTTTTTAACTTCTATAGTATTTTCAGGAAGAGAGATATTTTCAAAAGAATTTGCTTCAATTATTTTTGTTTTTACTATTTTATCTTCTTGATATATTATTTTATATTTCATTGTAAATCTTATTTTTAATAGTTTTCATAGGCTTATGACTTTATATACTTCTTCTAAACTTGTTATTCCTTCTTCAACTTTTTGTTTTCCATCATCAAGCATTGATTTAAAAGAGCTTGCTTTTAAATATTCTTTTATTTCTTCACTACTTTTACTATTAAGAATAAAAGAAGAGATATTTTCATCGATTTTTAAAACCTCGGCAAGAGAACTTCTATTATAAAATCCTGTAAAATTACATATCTGACAACCTTGTTTTTTACAACTTTTACAAATATTTAAAACTAATCTTTGTGAGATAATATATTTTAAGCTTGTAGATAAAAGATATTTATTAGCTTTTAAATCAATAAGCCTTGCAATAGTCTGTAAAGAGTTATTTGCATGAATTGAAGCTAGGACTAAATGTCCTGTTAAAGAGGCTTGTAATGCAATATTTAAAGAAGCAACATCTCTAATTTCACCTATTAGCAAAATATCAGGATCTTGCCTTAGTACTCTTCTTAAAATATTATCAAAACTAAGTTCTAATTCATCATTTACTGAAATTTGTTGCACCTGATTTACTTTATATTCAACAGGGTCTTCTATTGTAATTATTTTTTTATCTTGAGAGTTTAGTTTTTCTAAAATCGAATACAAAGTAGTGCTTTTTCCACTTCCGGTAGGCCCTGTTATTAGTATTAATCCCTGACTTAGTTTTGTAATATTTTCAATTTCATTGTAAATATTCTTGGAAAAACCCAACTCTTCAATGCTTTTTTTGATATTAGTATCATCTAAAACTCTTAAGACTATTGACTCCCCATCAATAGTAGGAACGGTAGAAACTCTAAAATCATATTTATATTCTTCTATTTTTAAAGAAAATCTTCCATCCATTGGTAATCTTAGCATTGTAATATCAAGTTTTGAAAGTAACTTTATATATGAACTTAAAACTTGCAAAAATTCTTTTTCATAAATATAAAATATTTTCAAACTTCCATCAATTCTAAATCTTATCACCATGCTATTATTACTTGATTCAATATGAATATCACTAGCTCTAACTTCAATTGCTTTTTTCATCAAAATATAAAAAAAGTCTTCTATAAAAGTGTCATTTATAGTTTCACTATTTATTGCTTTTTTACTTAGTTTAAAAAGTTTTATTCTTCTTTCTACATCACTTAAAAAAAAGAGTATATCTTCTTTTTTTAGACTTTTTTTCTTTACTAATTCTTTCACATTAAGGCTTATTAAATTTGATTCTTCACAGCAAAAACACTTAAAATAAATACCATCATATTTTATGGGTAAGACTAAATTATCTCGTAAATCATTTATATTAAATTGATTAAAACAAGTATAATCAATTATTTCATCAAATATTTTCATTTTTATATATCTTTAATAATATAGTTTCAAATTCATTCTCTAAAAGCACGCTATTTGCATTTATATTAATCAATTTATGTTTGTTAAATACTTCGTTAATTTTTAGCCATTTATTATTTATTAGTACCTTTTTATCTATTATTGCTTTCAATTTAAAATTAATATCTGTTTTTTGTTCTAATTTTGCTATTTTGTTTTCTAAATCTATTTTATTTTTAAAATAAAGTTCTTGGAAAGTAAGTTCAATATCTAATTTCCTTTGATTAATAAAAAGCGTTTTTATTTTTGAAAAACTATTGTAATCTTCTAAATATTTTATAAATTTGATTTGATTTTTTTTATTTGCAAAAAGCTCTATTTTAATATTTTTATTATCACTTGAAATTGATTTAATTTTTAAAAAATTCTTATTTGCATAATTTTCAATATTTTTTATTATAGAAACCATCTCTTCTTTCATTTCTAAAGCTTTCATTCTTTCAAAAATATTAGGATTACTTACTCTTTTTTCTTTATTTGGCTTTGTTGTAAAAAATATTAATATTCCTAAAATCAAAAGGGGAAGAATAATAAGTTCAATTTTAATTCTTAAATTAAAAGAATTAAAACTATCTTCTATGTATTTTAAAACTTGCATTACTTACAAACCTTTTTATTTTATTATCAAAATAAATAGCCTCAATTCTCATATTTTCAAACTCTTTTAAAAAATCATAAATATTTTTCTTGTTTTTTGCATTTAAATTTATAATTATTCTTGCATTTTTAATATTCAAAGAATTTAGAAATACCCTTTTCTCTTTTGATTTTTCATAAATGTTCAAAATATAACTTGATAGAAAGGTAAATTTTTTATTGATTTTTATTTGTTCTGTATTATTTTTTAAGCTAAGAATTTCATTTGTATTATTAGGATTGTTTACTTGGTAATAATTATAAAAATAAAGAAGTATGCAAATAAAAAGTAAATAAGTTAAATAGTATCTAAAAAGTTTTGATTTTATTGGCTTTATAAAAGTATGGATATTCTTTTTTTTAGTATTAAAAACTACATCTTCTTTATATGTAATTTTAATTTCATTGATAAAAAGATTTTCTTTTATAAATACTTTTATTTCATTTAAATTAAAATCATTTTTTATTTCTTGATAATAGTAGAGTTTTCCCTCTTTATATATGGCGAAAAAAGTATCAAAAATAAATAATTCATTTTCTACATTTGAATTAAATAAAAAAGGTTTTATAAGTTTTTCTTCAAAGAGTATTATCTGATAAGAGCCAAGTGGCTTTATATAACTTTGATAAAGAGTACTATTTTTATTAAGTTTATACTTCTCAAAATCTATATTTGTAAGTATAAATTTTTCTAAATATTTAGTATTTATAGTAGTAGTAGATTTTATATCAAAGATTTTAATAATAAGCCTTTATATATTTTAATAAAGTATCTTATTATTTTTATCTTTTAATATAAATTAATTATATATAAAATTTAATTATTTTTTAATATTTAAAATATTAGAAAGTAACGTCATATCCTAATTCTTTAAGTCCTTGTTTGTTTTTAGTCCAGCCTTTTTTAATCGAAACAAAAAGTTCTAAATAACATTTTCTACCTGTTAATTTTTCTATTTTTTCTCTAGCATCTTTTCCAATACGTTTAATAGCTGTTGCACCTTTTCCAATAATCATACCTTTTTGAGTACTTTTTTGAACAATAATTGTTGCTTTTACAACATCTAAATCATGTTTCTCTTCAACTTTATTAATTAGGACATCAGTTTCATATGGAATTTCATCAGAAATATTATCAAAAATTGATTCTCTGATAAATTCTTTAAAAATATCTCTCATATGTTCAGTAGTCATAATTTCAGTATCATATATATATGGGTGAACAGGTAAATGCTCTTCAACAACATCTAAAATATCTGACTGTTTTGTTTGTTTTAAAATTGATACAGGAATAATAGCTTCATATTTATCAGCATATTCTTCATACTCTTTTATTTTTTCTAACACTTCATTATTTGTTACATTATCAATTTTTGTAAGTAAAAGTAAATGTTTTGTATTCTTTTTATTTTTTTCTAAGAAACTTTCATAATGGGTTACTTTATCTGTAACAGGAGCTAAAAATAAAATTAAATCACAATCACCAATTGCTTTTAAAGCTTCATCTAGCATAAACTGATTAAGTAATTTTTCTGTTTCATGAAGTCCTGGTGTATCTACAAATACCATTTGTGCTTCATTGTGCATTACAATAATATTTGATCTTTTTCTTGTAGCATTTGCTTTATGTGAAACCATTGCAATTTTTTCACCAACTAGCCAATTTAATAGAGAACTTTTCCCTGCGTTAGGACGACCTACAACTGAAACATAACCACACTTACTCATTTTTATCCTTAAAATGTCCCATTTTTAGGGACCTGAAATTTGTCTACTTTGTAAGAGGATAGAAAAACTATCTTTAAAGTAGGAAAACACTAAAAGGATATGAATACTCCCTTGTGTCTTTGTTGTGCGCATTATATCACAATCAAGCTACTTATCTTCTTCTATAACTTAAAGCCTCCATTAGATGGGCTTTTTCTATATTTGCAGAATTTGCTAAATCAGCAATTGTTCTTGAAACTTTTAAAACTTTATTTCTACTTCTAAAAGACAAATTAAAATTTTGTGTTGCTTTTTCTAATATTAATTCTGATTCATCATTTAAAATACAATATTTTGAAATATCTTCATCATTTAACTTACCATTTAACTCTTTTTGCCCTCTTAGCATTTGCAATTTAAAAGCTGAAATAACTTTTTCATGAACCTCTTTTGAACTTATTGTTGCTTTATCATTTATATCTGTTTCATTCATAATTATATACAGATCAATTCTGTCTAAAAAAGGTTCTGATAAACGATTTTTGTACCTCTTAATTTCTAAGTCATTACATCTACATGAGTTGTTTTTAGATAATAGGTTTCCACAAGGACAGGGATTCATTGCACTTACAAATAAAAATTTTGTATCATACAAAATCTTGCTATTTGCTCTACTAACTAATAATTTATAATCTTCCAAAGGTTCTCTTAATGCTTCTAATATAGCACTAGAAAAATGAGGTAATTCGTCTAAAAATAAGATGCCATTATTTGCAAGGGCAACTTCACCTAGGCTTGTTCCACCAATAATTGAAGCTCTTGAAGAGGTACAATGAGGAGAACGCCAAACTCTTCTTGGTTTAAAATCAGGCTCTTTTAAATCTAAAGCTTGTAGTTTTGCAATATCAAGTATTTCATGTAAACTCATAGGTGGCATAACAAAACTTAGTCTTTTTGCAAGCATACTTTTCCCACAGCCAGGACTTCCTTCAAGTAAGATATTATGATTTCCTGCAACTGCAATTAAGGCTGCTTTTTTTGCATTTTCTTGACCTTTTATATCTTTAAAATCATGAAGATATTCTTTTATAAAATAAAACTCTTTTCCATTTATATTTATTTTTTCATGATTTGATTCTTCTTTTTCATATACAAATCTGCTTTTATCATTTGTTCTAAAAAACTCTATTGCTTCAAGTAAATTTCTAACACTATATATTTTTATATTAGGAATTTTGGATATTTTTTTAGCACTTCTTTCACAAACTAAAACATTTTTTATTAGATTTTGTTTTGCAAGAGATAAAATTATAGGAAAAATTTGACTACTATCTTTTATTTCTCCATTTAAAGATAATTCTCCAAAGATATGAAACTCTTTGAAATCAATTTTTTTCTCTTCATATAGGGATATTAAAAATGCAATTGGTAAATCAAAATGTGTTCCAGTTTTTTTTATTTCACTAGGACTTAAATTTATAGTAATTTTTTTGGGAGGGAATTTAAATTCATTTGTCAAAAGTGCTGATTTTACTCTGTCTTTTGATTCTTGTATATTATTTGAAGCAAGACCAACTATTGTAAAGCTTGGTAAACCTTTTGTAAAGGTACTTTCAACACTAACTTCTTTTGCATCAATGTCATTTATTGTTGCTGATTTTATGATTTTCATTTAAACTCTTTTAATAATTTTATAAATTATATAAAAGAACTTATTAAAGCAAGATTTTTTATACTTAATAGTATGAGTTTAAAAAGTAGAAAAAGAAGTTATTCTAAGTAAAATAAAGAATAGTGGTTAAAGCAGAAGAAGTCTATGACTTCTGTTTTAACCTTTTTTTCCACTCTTTCTCAAACTTCTTTCTTTTTATAACAGATAAATTTTCAATAAAAAGATGTCCAGCTAAATGTTCCATTTCATGTTGCCAAGCAACAGCTAAAAAGTCTTCAGCTTCCATTGTTTGCTTTTCACCATTTCTATTAAAATATTCCACAATAATATGTTGTGCTCTTTTAATTTCTTCATTAAATCCAGGAACACTAAGACAGCCTTCTAAAAATAATTGGCTTCCATCTTTGTGAGTAATTACGGGATTAATTGCTTCAATTAAATTTTCTTTTTCTTGAATATCTTCTTCCTCACTTGGAAGATTAATAATTAAGATATTTAGAGGAATCCCAACTTGAATAGCAGCAAGACCCACTCCATTTTCAACAATCATTGTATCGTACATGTCATCTAAAAGCGTGTGAAGTTCAGAATCGAACTTCACTACGTCTTTAGACTTTGTTCTAAGTAGTTTATTTGGATATGTAATAACTTCTCTAATCATAGTAATCTTTACTTATGGTTTGTAATTACTTCATCAATTAGACCATATGAGCAAGCTTCGCTTGCACTCATAAAGTTGTCTCTCTCTGTATCATTTGCAATAGTTTCAACGCTTTGTCCAGTTTGTTCTGCAATCATTGCATTTAAACTGTCTTTCATTCTTTGAATCTCTTTAGCTTGAATCTGAATATCAGTTGATTGCCCTTGAGCCCCACCTGATGGTTGGTGAATCATAATTCTAGAGTTAGGAAGAGAATATCTCTTACCTTTAACTCCAGCTGATAATAAAAATGCTCCCATTGAAGCAGCTTGACCTATACAAATAGTACAAACATCAGGTTTAATATAATTCATAGTGTCATATATAGACATACCACTAGTAATTACTCCACCTGGAGAGTTTATATAAAGGTAGATATCTTTATCTGGATCTTCTGCTTCTAAGAAAAGTAATTGAGCAACAATTGTTGATGCTACTTGATCATTTACTTCTCCACTTAACATAATAATTCTATCTTTTAGAAGTCTTGAATAAATATCATAACTTCTCTCACCTCTTCCACTTTTTTCAACTACGTATGGTATATAACTCATTTTTTATCCTATTATAAGGTTTATTTTCCTAATTTTTCGTCTAATAATTTAGTGATAACTTTATCTTCAATCATTGACATTTTAATCGCAGGTAAATATCCAGCATCTTGGTATTGTTTTAATACATCTTGTGGATTTTGACCCATTTGCATTGCTTCATAGTAAATTACTTGAGTAACTTCTTGATCGTTAACTTCAACACCTTCAGCTTTTGCTAAAGCATCAACAATAAATGTAGCTTTTACAGATTTTTCTGCATCTTCTCTAAGCTCATCTCTCATAGTTTCAACTTTAGATTCGTTTTCTTGTAATTCTTTAATCTCTTCTTCTTTCATTGCTCTTACTTTATTGTTAAGTGTAAAGTTAATCTCTTGATCAACAACACTTGCAGGTAATGCAAAGTTTAAAGTTTCAACTAATTTATCTAAATAAGCAGGTTTTAACTCATCTCTATAATAAGTTCCCTTAGCTTCATTTTTCATTTGTTCTTCAAGTTTAGCTTTTAATGTTTCAACTGTAGCACCCTCTTCACCAGGTAACATTTTTGCAGCGAACTCATCATTTATTTCAGCTTTACCTTTTTCTTGAATTTCATGTAAAGTTACTTTAAATACAGCTTCTTTACCAGCTAAATCTTTTGATTGATATTCAGCAGGGAAAGTAACAGTAATGTCTTTTTGTTCTTCATATTTCATTCCAATAACTTGCTCTTCAAATCCTGGGATAAAAGAGTTAGAACCTATATGTAATGCATATTTCTCAGCTTTTCCACCTTCAAATGCAACACCATCAACAAAACCTTCAAAATCAATAAGAGCATGATCTTGGTCTTTAACCATTCTTTTTCTAGCAATTTTTACTAAAGGTGCAGATGAATTAGCCATTTCTTCTAATCTAGCATCAATATCTTCTGCATTTACAGCTTTGTCTTCAACTTCAGGAACTAATGCTTTATAATCACCTAAATCAACATTTGGTTTACAAGCTACTTTTACTTCAAATTCAATTGAACCATCATCATTTTTGTCATATTTAGAGAAAGTTGGTTCTCCAACAATATCTTCATTCTTAATACCTAATTCTTTTAAACCATCAGCAAGGATAGCTCTTAAAGCTTCACCTTCTGCATCTTCTGTTAATTTATCAGCATATCTTTGTTTTACTACAGCAACAGGTACTTTACCTTTTCTGAATCCTTGAATATCCATTGTTTTAGCAGCTTCTTTAGCTACCTTGTCTAAATTTTTTTCAATAACTTCTGCTGAAATTGTTGAACTAATTACAGCGTTGGCATCATCGACTCTATTTGCATTAAATTCCATTAAATCTACTCCGATTATTTTAATTTTAGTCGCAATTTTATCTAAAACTTACTAAAATACTGTTTATATTAAATAAAGTGGGTAAATCATATTGCAATTTCTATACCAAAACGTTTTATATTTCATGTTTATTCCTATAATTTTATTAATGTTTTTAATAATTACGCAAAAAGATAGTTTTCAAAAACACTTTTCAGAAGAGACAATTAACAAATTATCTGTAGCAAATAAACACATGGGTAAAACTACTAGAAATATACTCTTTTTTATAGCCTTAATCTTGATGACAATAGCACTTGCTAGGCCTGTAACTAATGAAAAAGATCATAGTTTTAAACAAGAAGTTAGTTCAATAGTTATAGCCATTGATGTTTCAAAATCAATGCTTGCAAATGACATTTACCCAAATCGCCTAGCAATGGCTAAGCAAAAACTTCTTAAAATTATAGAAAATTCAAAAAAAAATGCTCTTGCTGTAATCTTATTTGCCAAATCATCTTTTATACTCTCTCCAATAACACAAGATTTTAATTCCTTAAAAATCTTAGTTGAAAACTTAGATACAGGAATGAATTTTGATAATGGCTCAAATATCTTTTCAACTTTAGAAACAACAAATAAACTTTTAAAAGATTATAAGAATAAAAATTTAATACTTTTAAGTGATGGTGGGAATAGTAATACTTATGAAGAAGAGATTGAATACGCAAATAAAAATAATATAAATATTTATACAATTGCCCTAGCAACAAAAAAAGCCTCAGCTATAAAACTTGAAAACGGGGAATTCCTAACAAATAAAGATGGATCAATAGTAACCGTTGCTCTAAATGAAAACATAAAAAAATTAGGTCTTAATACAAAGGGAGGATATATTAATTTTTCTATTTCAACCGATGATATAAAACAAGTTTTAGCTGATATTGATAAAAAGTCTTCAAAAAAAGAGTTAGAGTCTAAAAAATTCAAAACATATACTGAACTATTTTATTATCCTTTAGCCTTGGCTATCTTTATACTCTTAATTTCTTTTTCATCACTACCAAAATTTTCTAATAAGTTATCCAGAAAAAAAATTATACCCTCTTTACTTTTTTTAACTCTATTAAATATTTCAACGGATTTAAAAGCACTTGAGTTTGATTTTCAAACAATTGAAAAAGCAAAAGAATCTTACAAAAACAAAGAGTATAAAAAAGCTAGCAAAAATTATGAAAAAGTTGCAAATACTGTGGAAGCTAAATATAATTTGGCAAATTCTCTTTATAAAGAAAAAAAATATAAAGAGGCTTTAAATCAATATAAAGAGGTAATTACCTCAAATCAAGACTTAGAATCAAAAAAATTACATAATATGGGTAATGCTTATGTAAAACTAAATGATTTGGAAAATGCTAAAAAAATGTATGAAAATGCATTAAAAATAAAAGCAGATAAACAAACTAGAGAAAATCTTGAAACCGTACAAAAAATATTAGATAAAACAAAAAAACAAAAAAACAAAAAAAATCAAGAAGAGAACAAAGAGGATAAAAAAGATAAAAAACAAAAAAACAAGGAGAAAGAACAAAATAAAAATCAAGAAGAGAATAAAGATAAACAAAATAAAAAGCAAGATTCTGAAAAAAATAAAGAACAAGACAAAAAAAACAAAGAAGACAAAAATAAAGATTCTAAAAAAGAACAAGAAAAGAAAAAACAACAAGAACAAAATAAAGAAAAAAGTCAAAATAAGCAAAAAACTTCACAACAAAAACAAGAAATAAAACCCCAAGAAATATCGGATTTAGAAGAAAAAAAATGGCTAGAAAAAATTCGAAATGGCAAAACACCAGTACTTTTAAAAAGAGCAGACACTAAAAAAGAAGATAATTCTACAAATCCTTGGTAAAAAACCAATGCATAATTAATGCAAGTTCCTTAATACATTTAACAAATTTTTAACTAAAGAGTTATATACTTCATTATAATATTTAATTATAGGAATTATAAGTTGAACAAATTATATAATGTTTATGTTTTTTATAAAGAAGGTTTCTCTAACCTAACAGTAGGTAAGACTCTATGGAAGATAGTGCTAATTAAACTTATTATAATTATTGGTTTTCTTAACTTTTACATATATGATAAAAGTATAGATACCGAGTATAAAACAACTGACAAAAAAATAGATTATATATTAAAAAATCTTATACAGGAAAAATAATGGAAGAACATTTAATTGATTGGTCAAGAGCCCAATTTGCTTTAACTGCAATTTATCATTGGCTTTTTGTTCCTTTAACCCTTGGACTTGGATTTATCATTGCAATAATGGAAACAATATATGTAAAAACAGGTAATAGTTTTTGGAAAAAGACCACTAAATTCTGGATGACTCTATTTGCAATTAATTTTGCTATTGGTGTTGCCACTGGAATTATTATGGAATTTGAATTTGGTACAAATTGGGCAAATTACTCTTGGTTTGTTGGAGATATTTTTGGTGCACCTTTAGCTATTGAAGGTATATTGGCATTTTTTATGGAATCCACATTTTTTGCTGTCATGTTTTTTGGTTGGGATAAAGTATCCCGTGGCTTTCATCTTCTTTCTACCTGGCTTGTAGCTATTGGTTCAAATCTAAGTGCTTTATGGATTTTAGTAGCAAATGGCTGGATGCAATATCCCGTTGGAATGAAATTTAATCCAGATACTGTTAGAAATGAAATGGAAAACTTCTGGGAAGTATTATTCTCTCCTGTTGCAATATCAAAATTTTTACATACTATTTCAAGTGGTTATATAATGGCTTCTTTATTTGTTGTTGGTATTTCTGCTTGGTATTTACTCAAAAAACGTGAAATTGAATTTGCTAAAAAATCAATGATTGTAGCGGCCTCATTTGGACTTATTACTTCAATCTTCATAATAATCACAGGAGATGAATCTGCTCACCAAGTAGCGTTAAAGCAACCAGTTAAACTAGCTGCAATGGAAGGTTTATATGAAGGGAAAACTAGTGCAGGAATTGTAGGAATAGGGATTTTAAATTCTAAAAAAACATTAACAAATGACGAAGAACCTTTTCTCTTTGAACTTCAAGCACCCTATGCTTTATCTTTTTTAGGTTATCACAATATCCATAGTTTTGTTCCAGGCTTAAAAGATTTAGTTTATGGAAATGAGGAATATAACATTGAATCTGCACAAAGCAAAATTGAAAAAGGCAAAAAGGCAATAAATGCTTTAAAAATGTATAAACTAGCTAAAAAAACAAATAATCAAGAAGATATAAAAAAATATGAGCAAATATTAAATGAAAAAATGAAATATTTTGGTTATGGGCATTTAGATAAACCTGAAGATATTGTTCCTCCTATTGCAATTACTTTTTATACTTTTCATATAATGGTAGCTTTAGGAACTTGGTTTTTAATTTTATTTGCACTAATTCTTTTCTTTACAATGAAAAAAGAGATATTAAATCAAAAAATACTTCTAAAGAGTGCAATTTTTTCTATACCTCTTGGTTATGTAGCAGGTGAAGCTGGCTGGATTGTAGCTGAAGTTGGAAGGCAACCTTGGGCTATTCAAGATTTAATGCCAGTTGGCCTTGCTGCTACTGATATAGGTACTACAAATGTAGTCGTTTCATTTTTTATGTTTGCTACTTTATTTACAATTTTATTAATTGCGGAGATAAAAATTATGTTAAAACAAATAAAAATTGGACCAGAGGGAGGGCACTAAGATGTTTGAAAATTTAACGCTTTTACAATTACAACAATTTTGGTGGATTATAATTTCTTTATTAGGAGGTCTTTTTGCATTTATCATGTTTGTTCAAGGAGGACAAACTTTAATTGGAAAATTATCCAAAGGGGATGAAGTATATAAAACTATGTTAGTAAATTCACTTGGAAGAAAATGGGAATTGGGTTTTACTACTTTAGTTCTATTTGGAGGAGCTTTATTTGCAGCTTTTCCTCTATTTTATGCTACTAGTTTTGGTGGTTCTTACTGGCTTTGGATGGCAATTCTTTTTTGTTTTATTATCCAAGCTGTTAGTTATGAATATAGAAAAAAGCCAGATAATTTTTTAGGACAGAAAGTATATGAAAGCTTTTTATTCATAAATGGTAGTTTAGGAGTAATTTTATTAGGTGTTGTAATAGCTACTTTTTTCTCCGGTTCAGATTTTACAATTGATGAAAATAATTTTTCCCATTGGCAAACATCTACTAGAGGATTAGAATCTATTATAAATATCTTTAATTTATCTCTTGGCTTTTCGCTATTTTTCTTAACTCGCATTTTAGGGGCCTTGTATTTTATCAATAATATAGATAATAATATTATTAGAACCAGAGCAGTTGAAAGTATTAAAATAGATATGTTGATTTTTCTTTTTTTCTTTTTAGGATTTTTATTTATGCTATTTATGAAAAATGGTTATGGATATGATGAAAACCAGTTTGTATATATAATTGAGTACAAATATTTAATAAATTTTATAGAAATGCCTTTTATTTTTGCTCTATTTGTAGTTGGTGTACTTATGGTTATTATTGCTGTATTCTTTACAATAAAATTTAAAAAAACTTGTTGTATAAAAACAGCAGGTGTTGGTGTTGTATTAACAGTAATGACCCTATTTTTAAATGTTGGATTGAATAATACTTCATATTATCCGTCAAAATTTGATTTGCAAAGTTCTCTTACTATTATGAATAGTTCAGGAAGTCACTACACACTAACTGTAATGTCATATGTATCAATAATGGTTCCTTTTGTCTTAGCTTATATTATTTACGCTTGGTATCAAATGGATAAAGTCAAAATTACAAAAGAGGAAATCGAAAATCCTAATGCACATAATTACTAAGGAAAAAAATGGAATACTTAACACCAATATTATGGCTACTTAGTTGGCCACTTGTACTTTATATATCTTATAAATTAATTTTAAGAAATCTAAAAAAATATGATGAATTTAATTAATATATGAGAAAAGTGTATAAACTTATAAATTTTTATTTTTAAGTTTACACACTTTTTTATTTACAATTTGAGAACTAGATTAATAATTAGCTGATTTTCTCATTTGCATCAACTCTTTTTGAACAGAGATATTAACTTCTTCATCTGCTTCAAAATTTAAAGTATAATTCCTTCCATCATAATCAACAGAATTTAAGATAATCTTCATAGCTTCAAGTCTTGCTTTGTGCTTATCATTACTTCTAACAACATGCCAAGGTGCTGATCTTGAAGAAGTTCGTCTTAACATTTCATATTTTTTTTCAGAAAATTCAGTCCATAAATCTTGAGCTTGCATATCAACCTCTGAGAACTTCCAATGTCGTAAAGGATCATTGATTCTTCTATCAAATCTTCTTTTTTGCTCATCTTTAGAAACAGAGAAATATAATTTGATAAGAATCATACCCTGTCTTACTAAATCTTGTTCAAAATTAACTACATCTTCCATAAAAATTTCATGTTCTTCTTTAGTACAAAAACCAAAAATGGGTTCAACCATAGCTCGGTTATACCAAGATCTATCAAAAAGTACAGCTTCTCCACCTGTTGGGAAATGTTGTATATATCTTTGGAAAAACCATTGATTTCTTTGTGTTTCAGTGGGTTTACCAAGAGCTACTACTCTATAATGTTTGTTATTCATATATCTAGTGATTCTTCTAATTGCTCCACCTTTTCCAGAAGCATCTCTTCCCTCAAAAAGAATAATCATTCTTTTATTTTCTGCTTCTAAATAGTTTTGAAGTTTAATTAATTCTATTTGATAATTTTTTAATTCTTCTAAATCATATACTTTTTGAATACCATCATGTAAAGCTTCTATTTCAACATTTTTAAAATCCCCTAAAATATCTTTTAAAACTTTATTTTCTTCTAATAACTTCTGATATTTTTCGTCATATTCATCTTTTTCTATAGTATTTGGATTTTTTATTTTTGTTTCTTTTTTTACGATTACAGAGTCCTTAAATTTTTGTAAAAGAGTAAAGGCAGCTTTTTTTGTAAGATTATCTTTTTTTGTATATCCTAAAACTTTTACATATCTCTTTTTTTCATATTGAAATCTTGCTATATATTTATTTCCAAAAGTGGGATGTGCAGCTTTTGAAATATATAAGCCACTATAATCTGTTTTCTCAAAATCACTTAAATTCATCTACTTATGCCTTTGCAAATTTATTTTCCTGTTCCATTATCTCAAGTTCTTGAGCCCCAGTAAATAGTATTTTATCACTTGTAACTAATTCTTTTTCATCAATTTTATTAGGATAATTAACATGAGATAAAATATGTTTTATACAATTTATTCTTGCTTTCTTTTTATTATCACTTTTAACCACCATCCAAGGTGAAAGATCTGTATTAGAAGCCATTAGCATTGAAAATTTTGCAATTGTATATTTATCCCAAAGTTTTTGTGCTTGCTTATCAACAGGTGATAATTTAAACTGCTTTAATGGATCTTTTTCTCTTTTTTTAAATCTTCTTGCTTGCTCTTTTTTTGATACAGAAACATAATATTTCATCAAAATAATTCCAGATTTTACAAGCATTTTTTCAAATTCTGGAACTTCTCTTAAAAATTCGTGATGTTCTTCTGCTGTACAAAAGCCCATAACAGGTTCTACCCCTGCTCTGTTGTACCATGACCTATCAAATAATACAATTTCACCAGCACCAGGTAAATGTTTTGTATATCTTTGAAAATACCATTGTGTTGTTTCTTTATCACTTGGTTTTTCTAAAGCCAAAACTCTAGCCCCTCTTGGATTTAAATGTTCTGTTATTCTTTTTATTGCGCCACCTTTTCCAGCAGCATCTCTTCCTTCAAAGATCATAAGAACTTTTAAACCTTCTTCTTTGACATAATTTTGGAATTTTAGTAATTCAATTTGAAGCTTTGTTAACTCTTTTTCATACTCTAAAGTCTCTTTTTTAACCCAGATTTGAACTTTTTTATCTTTTTCTTTAAGTTCTTTTCTTTTTCTTTTAGACTCTTTGCCTATATGTTTTATAGATTCTTTTGTATCAATTTCTTCACCATCTTTAAACTCTTCTGCAATAATCTCTCTATCTTGTCCTGTCATTAATATCCCCTATGAAAGTCTTGATTTATACTCATTATATCCGAATTTATTTATAATTTGATAAGCTCCATAATTATTCTTTAACACTATTGCTGGTAACTTAATTCCATTAAAAGTTGTTGTTTTAACCATAGTATAATGAATCATATCCTCTAAAATAATTTTATCACCAACTTTTAGAACTTCGTCAAATGAATAATCACCTATAATATCCCCAGCTAAACAAGTATTTCCAGCTAATCTGTAAGTATGTTTTTTTACATTTGGCAAAGCAGAATTTCTTATATCTGGGCGATATGGCATTGCCAAAGTATCAGGCATATGAGCCTCGGCTGATGTATCCAAAATGGCTATTGGCATTTCATTTTCTACAATATCTAAAACAGTTGCCATAAGATAGCCTGTTTGCCATCCTACAGCTTCTCCTGGTTCTAAATAAACTTTTAAATGAGGGTATCTTTTCTTAAACTCTTTTAAAAGTTTTATTAAAGCATCAACATCATAATCAGATCTTGTAATATGATGCCCTCCTCCAAAGTTTACCCATTTCATTTGTGGTAAAAATTTAGCAAATTTTTCTTCAAAATTTGCTAAAGCACCTTCTAAAGCATCAACATTTTGTTCACATAAAGCATGAAAATGTAGACCTTCTACATCTTCAAGATTATCTTCTTGAAAGTTTTTTCTAGTAATTCCTAATCTTGAAAAAGGAGCGCAAGGATTGTATAAATCTACTTCGACAGAAGAGTATTCAGGATTTACTCTAAGTCCAATAGAAGTATTTCCTTTTGCTTTACTACGAAATTGATTGAGTTGATTAAAAGAGTTAAAAACAAGATGATTTGAGATTTCAATTATCTCTTCAATCTCTTCATCTTTAAATGCAGGAGAATAAGTATGCACTTCTTTTCCAAACTTTTCTTTTGCTAATAAAGCTTCATGTAATCCACTAGCACAACAACCTTCCAAATACTCTTTACAAATATCAAAAGTTGACCAAAGAGCAAAACCTTTTAAAGCAAGAAGAATTTTTACCTCTGCCTCATCTTGAACTTTTTTTAAAAGCTCAAGGTTTTTTCTTAATAATTGCTCTTCACAAACAAAAGCTGGACTAGGAAGTTCATTTATATTTTTACATACTTTAGTCTTCATTATATGGTTCAAAATCCTCTTTAGCAACTCCACAATCAGGACATTCCCAATCATCTGGAATATCTTCAAAAGCTGTCCCTGGAGCAATCCCACTATCTTCATCACCTATTTTTGGATCATAAATATAATCACATACTGTACATATATATTTTTGCATAACAATATCTCCTTATAAAGTGTCCCACTTTTAAGGGACTTTTTTATTTTTGATTTCTTTTAACGATGCAGCAAAGCTACACCTAAAGAAACAAATCCTAAAGAGAACAACGAGTTGTTCTTTTACTAAACTTTTTTTAATCTACTGGTAAATCTATAATCTTCCAAGGTAAACCTTGTGTCATTAACTCATCCATAAATGGTTTTGCATCAAACTCTTCTATATTAAAGACTCCCTTTCCATCCCAAATTCCTTTATAAATCATTTTTGAGCCAATCATTGCAGGAACTCCTGTTGTATATGAAACAGCTTGCGCTCCGGTTTCTTTATAACACTCTTGATGATCACAAATATTATAGATGTAAATTTTCTTCTTTTTACCATCTTTTATACCTTCAATAATACAACCAATATTTGTTTTTCCAACAGTTCTAGCTCCCAAGCTTGCAGGATCTGGCAAAAGTGTAGTTAAAAATTCAATTGGTGTGATTTCAACACCTTTATGCATTACAGGTTCAATTCCTAACATACCTACATTTTGTAGACAATTCATATGTTGAATATAAGAATCTCCAAAGGTCATAAAAAATCTAATTCTTTTTAGACCTTTAATATTTTTACATAAAGATTCTAACTCTTCATGATAAAGTAAATATGAAGGTTTAACTCCAATTTCTGGGTAATCATGCTCAACTCTAATTTCTAAAGGCTTAGTCTCAATCCAAGCTCCATCTTCCCAGTATCTTCCATTTGAGCTTACTTCTCGTAAGTTAATTTCAGGATTAAAGTTTGTAGCAAAAGGGTATCCATGATCACCTGCATTACAATCCATAATATCAATATAATTTATTTCATCAAAAAGATTTTGTTGTGCATAGGCACAAAATACACCTGTAACACCAGGGTCAAACCCAGAACCTAACAATGCTTTGATTCCAGCTTTTTTAAAATCTTCGTTTTTTGCCCATTGTTCTTTGTATTCAAACTTTGCAACATCAGGATGTTCATAGTTTGCTGTATCTATATAATCAACTCCACAAGCTACACAGGCATCCATGATTGTCAAATCTTGATATGGAAGTGCCACATTTAGAACAACTTTTGGATTTACTTTTTTAATAAGTTCTATTAATTCTGGCACATTGTCAGCATCTACAGAAGCTATTTCAATTTGTACATTTTGGTTCTTTTTTATTTCACTTTGAATAATCTCACATCTTGAAATAGTTCTAGATGCTAAAGTTATTTTTTCAAAGGTATCAATATTCATAGCACACTTAACAGTTGCAACACGACTAACTCCACCAGCACCAATAATTAAAATACCGTTTTTCTTCATAAACACTCTCCAATTTAAATATCACGAATTATATGATTATTTTAGTAAAAAAGTGTTAAATATTTTTTAAAAAGTTATTCTGTTAATTACCTATTGTAACTATTCTAAGTTTTTTAAGATATAATACTACTCTTAAAAAAGTAATTAGTTGTATTGGTTACTTTATATATGGGGATGACTTGGCTTCGATTGGAGCCTTGAGGATTAGTTGCATGTAAGTGTGAGCTACTTTGATAAGCTCAAATTTTTTAGACGCAAACAATACAAATTACGCTCCAGCTTACGCTAAAATAGCATAAGTTTATTAATTTTGGACTCCCTTCAATTAGGTCGAGACCAGGAGGTTCACTCAGTAGATTCTATCTATGCTGATTTATAGTGGATTCACCCAGATAGATTATCTTTATAAAAGTTGATCACTTTTTAAAGAGACATTCCAGATCTTAGCTTTGTCGTTGCTTTGCGAGTTGTGCTGCAACAAAGTGAAACTTTACAACTCCACTAAACATGTAGACGCTAGTAGTAGAGGTTTTAAGACTGCGGTTCGATCCCGCACATCTCCACCAATTCATAATTCAACACATACTAATAAAGTCCAATAAGTATCTATATAATGGGACCTTGTCCAACAATTATTGTCCAACGAAATCTAACGTAAATTCATCAAATACAGAACTTTTGGGGATATTTTTGGGGGCTTTTGTGATATAATCCTCTTATAAAATATATAAATACCCCTAAGGATTTCTTTTGGCACGTAAAACTACACCTTTATCATTTATAGAAATAAAATCTGCAAAAGCTAAAGAAAAAGATTATAAACTTTATGATGGTGGTGGATTATTTTTACTAGTTGCAAAAACTGGTGGTAAAAGATGGAGATTAAAATATAGATTCAATAATAAAGAAAAAGTTATTGCATTAGGTGTATATCCAACTATAACTTTAAAAGATGCAAGAACAAAAAGAGAAGAATATAAATCTTTAATCTCTAATAACATAAACCCAAGCGAACTAAAGAAACAGAAAAAAGAACAAATAATCTTAGATGAAATGAAAAGTAACAATACTTTTTATAAAGTTTCTCAAGAATGGCATTCTAATTATGCAAGTGAAGTATCAAAAAACTATCATGATAAATTAGAAAGAGCTCTTGAACTTTATGTTTACCCATTTATAGAAAACAAGCCAATAGAGGAAATCACTAGATTAGATATTATTGAAATACTTCAAGACCTAAAAGAAAAAGACATACAAGAAACAGCAAAAAGAATTTTTATGCTCTTAAACAAAATATATAAATATGCTGTAACCTTAGAATACGCACCTCATAATATAATCGCAGATATAGAACAAAAAACTATTTTAGGGAAAAGAGATAGAAAGCACTACCCCACTTTTACAAAAGACAAGGACATAAAAGCTCTACTTCTTGCAATTGATGAATACAAAGGTGACTACACTACTAAAATGGCATTAAAAATACTTCCTTATGTATTTGTAAGAAGTTTCAATATAAGACACTGTGAATGGTCTGAAATAGATTTTGAAAGTCAACAATGGATTATCCCATCACATAAAATGAAAACTAAAGTAGAATTTATTTTACCTTTGCCAAATCAAGTAATAGAAATATTAAAAGAAGTACAACAATTTTCAGGTGATGGGAAATATGTATTTCCAAGCTTTAGAGGAAAAGATAAACCAATGAGTGATAATACTCTTATCACAGCAATAAGGAGAATGGGATTCACAAAAGACGAATTTGTACCTCATGGTTTTAGAGCAATGTTTTCCACTATTGCATATGAGAATATGAATATAGAAAATGGACATAATTTTTCAGGAGAAGTTATAGAAGCTCTCCTTGCACATAAAGAATCAAATAAAGTAAAAGAAGCTTATAATCGGTCAAATTATAAAGAACCAATGAAAAATTTAATTAATTGGTATGCAGATTATTTAGATGTTATAAAAAAGAATAAACTTGAGTAGTTGACTAAGTTGTAATTAAAAGAATTAATTGGAAATATAAAGAAAGTGAAACTAAGTTTTAGGTACAATCCTTTTAAAATTTGCGGAACATCGCATAAATAAATGAAATAAGAAAATATGAAAATAGCAAGAGAAACAATAGAAGAACTTAAGAAACAATACTTAGCAGATGACAGGCCTTGGGTAGCAACCTATTCAGGTGGAAAAGATTCTACAACTGTATTACATCTAGTAATCACTATGATACAAGAATTACATGCCGAAGGTAAAGACAATAAGCATGTATATGTAGTTTCATCTGATACAACAGTTGAGATGCCAGTAATTGAAAATTATACTAATACTAGACTAAATCAAATCACAAAATTCTCTAATGAAACAGATTTAAAAATATCATGTCACAAGCTAGAACCAAAAGTTGAAGAATCATTTTGGACTCTTATGCTAGGAAAAGGTTATCCTGCTCCTACTAGTTCATTTAGATGGTGTACAGAAAGAATGAAAATTGACCCTGCTACAGAATTTTTAAAAGGTTTAGTAAATAAACATCAATCAATTCTTATGCTTTTAGGTGTAAGAAAAGATGAATCTATCGCAAGATCTAATTCAATTGAAGGAAGAGTCCTAAATCATAGAGGATTATCTGTACATGATAGTATTCCTAATGCATATGTACTATCTCCTATAAAAACTTGGTCAAATGCAGAAGTTTGGACTTATCTAACAAAAAACCCTTTCCCTTGGGGTGACCATACTTATATGATGAGCCTATATGATAAAGGTTCAGGTGAAGCTGATTGTAATATTGCATTACATCCAGATGCTGCAACTTGTGGAAAAACTAGGTTCGGTTGTTGGGTTTGTACAGTTGTAGAAACTGACCGTTCAATGGAAGGTATGCTTAAAAATGGCGAAGAATGGATGACTCCACTTTGGCATTACAGAGAAAAAATCTATAAATATAGAAATGATTTAGAAAAAAGAGATACAAGAAGAAGAAGTGGACAAGTTGGTGCGGGTCCATTTTTAATGGAAACTAGAAAAGAGCTATTAAAAGAATTACTTAAAGCGGAAGTTGAAGTAAATGAAAACTATCATTCCATGAAAAAGAATGATGCTGATTATAATCCAAATGAAAAAACAAGTCTCATAAAAGATGAAGAAATTGAATTAATTCAAGAGAATTGGAATAAAGACGGTGATATATCAAATACGGCATATAGAATAGCACAAGAGTTTGATAAATTGGTAAACAAAACTGTAACAACAGAATTAAGAGAAGAGCTAGAAAGTATTGATGAAGAAAATTTTAATATTGATTTATTTGAAAGAATTCATGAAATACAAGCATATAGAAAAAACATATCAAATAGATATGGAATATTAAATGATATAGAAAAAAGAGTAGTTAACTTTTATAAAGGAGAATATCGTGAAATTAACTAGTATTACGTTAAACAATATGTTCTCTTACCATGGAATTAATAGTATTTTATTTGATAATATCTCTTGTATTATAGGAACAAATGGCTATGGTAAAACATCAATCTTAAACTCTATCAAGTTATGTTTAGGTCAATCAAATATAGACATTAACTCAGTAATTAACAATAATGCAGAAGAAAAGAAATGTTGGGTAAATCTTGATTTTAATGAATTCAACATTAAAAGAGCTTGGGATTTTACTACTAAACAAGAAGAATCACTTTCTGTTGTATTAAAAGATGGTGAAAAATATGAAGATGATGAAGCAGAACATTTTATTCAAAATAAAATACCTGAATTTTTAATTGACTTTCTTTTTTATGATGGTGAAGTTGGTAATAATTTACTTTTATTATCAAACATTAAGTTAAAATCTATATTTGATTATATTTTTGATTTAGACCTTTTAGTAAATGCTCAAAAAGATTCGCAAGCAGTTTCTAAAAAACTACTTGAAAAAAATAGTGATGATTCTACAAAAGAACTTCTAATTCTAGAAAACCAAAGATTAGATATGTTAGATTTAATATCAAATCAAAAAGAAGAGTTAATAGAAAAAGAAAAAGAATTTAAAGTTCAAAAAATGAATTTACAAAAATCGAATACTCAAATAAGAAATAAAAGTAAACGTGTAAATAAATTACATGAAGAACTAGAAAAAACAGAAAGAATACTTGATGAAAAAACATTAAAATTAAAAGAGCTAATTCTTTGGCAAATGCCCCTACTTCTAAATAAAAGATTACTTAATGGTATTCAAGAAAGAACTTCAAGTGCTTTAAAAATTGAAAATGAATCACTTTTTACAAATAAATTTCATAAGTTTATTCAAGAACTAAATTCACCACTAGAAGAAAATGAAATATTTGAATTATTTAAATCAACAATGATAAATGACTCTGAAAAAATTGAGCTTTCATTATCTAATAAAGAGTTTAAAAAACTAATTGAAGAAATGAAAAATTTAAAACTTGCAACTGTTCAAATAAAAGAAAAAATTAAAATAGTACAAGATTCTATAATGGAGCAAGAAATGATGCGTTCATTAGTAGAATCAAGAGATTTACAAGAAGAAAAGTTAAATGCTCTTGATACATATATTCAAGAACTAATAGAAGAGATTGAATCAAATACTATAAAATCAAAAGAAATAAGTAAAATTTTAACACAAGTATTTAAAGAAAATCAACATAAATATGCATTTATAAAAGGATATGAAGAGTTACAAATCATCTCAAAAGTAAGTGCACGAGTTTATAACAAAAGATTACAAAAAGAACTTTTAATCTTCAATGAAAAATTAAAAGAGAATACTTCAAGATTTTTAAAACAATATGACCATATAGGTAATATATATATTGATAATAATCACCATATTATAATTACAGATAAAAAAGAAGAAAAATTAAGTACAGAATTACTTTCAGCAGGTCAAAAACAAGTATTAAACTTCTTAATAGTTAAGACTATTTTAGATTTCAAAGACTTTGCATCGTTCGTAATGGTAGATACTCCATTTGGAAGACTTTCAAATAAAAATAAAGAGCTTCTTCTTAACTCTTGTTACTTATCTTTTGAAAATCTAATATTACTTCTTACTGATAGTGAATTTGATTTTGTAAAAACTCAAAACTTAAAATATAAAACATATCAAATCCAAAGAGATAATCTTGGTTCAAGAATAGAGGAAATAGCATGATTAAAACTACACAAGAAATTGAACATTATATATTCCCTCTATCAAAGATGCTAAATCTTGAAAATCAACCTAAATGGGTTATTCTAAGATTTATGATAAATATTTCTCTTTCACTAGAAAAAGATTTCAAAGATATTAAAGTTGAAACTTATGATGGAAAAGAATATAGACTAGAAGTAATCACGGGAGAAGGGAAAGGAACAGAAGACTATACAAAACTTTTCTGGGATATGATAGAAGTCTTCGATGATATAACAATCACATCAAAAAAGAAACTAGAAGAAAACCTCCAACGACATATCGTAAGAGGCTATCTAATATTGAAAACATCACTAAAATCAGATAGTAATATTTTTGAATTTATTGGTCAAGATTTTAACTAAAACTTTCCATGTAAGATGGAAAAAATCTATATGATTCTTTATATTTATTTATATCTGACATAGGTATAATTTTATTATCAATTTCTTCAATACAGTTAGGAAGGTTTGAATTTATATATCCCAGTTCCTTATATGTTAAGCTTGGGACTTTAATTTGGTATCTATCTTTTTCAAATTTACAAAAATTAAAGTCTTCAAACTCACATTTATTAAACTTTTCTATATCTTCATCCGAATAAAATATATATCCTAATGTTAACATTCTTGCACCATCATTATAATCAAAATTAAAAATTTGTTTATAATTTATAGGAGAGTGTTCTTTCCGTCTTTTAATAGAACGAATTACTTCATTATTTATAATTTTTCTACTATATTCAAACATTCCTATTCCAAATAAATCAGTTTTCTTCACATCTTCAATTCTTAAATCATTTCCTGATGCAGATTCTTCTGCAAAACCATCACTTTCTATAGTCTGTTTTGATACAAAAGATTCTTTGAAACTATTAATAATTTCTTCCTCTACTTCGTTATCAATTCTTTGAGATAATCTATTATCAAATGTTTGAACATTCACACTTATCATAAAGATACAACCTGAAGAACATTTTGTAACGTATGTATTAATATCTGATAGCATATCGGAATTCAATTTATCATCAAAATCTAGCCAACATACATTTTTTTCTAATAAGTCTAAAGTAGATAATATATCATTCGTTGATTTATATTTCATTTCAATACAACTAAAAGGTTTATTAAATTCAAAGCGTTCTTTTTTGTCTTCAGCTCTCTCAATACTAATCATATTACTGATTCCTAAAACTTTATGAAATAAAGAAAAATCAGAAAAAAAAGTAGAACCTAAACCTATATACTTATAATTTTCTATTTTATCAAATACAGTCAATCTTTTTAATACTTCTGCAATCATCTTTCTTTCAATATTTTTTGAGATACGAAGAGAATAATTTATTTTTTCAAAGCTTTCTTTAGCCATCATTCATTATCTCCAATGAAATTATCATAATAATAATCAAAAGTAAACTCACCAACATCTTTTGCAGAATTCACTGTTTCGATATAATCTATCATTTCGGCAATTTGCTCTACTGATCTAGAGTATTGGATTTTTGTTTCAGGATTATATTCGGGATTCTCTTCTGCTCTTTCTATATCTATTTTTAGTACATCAGATTCACTCACTATATTCTTATAACTAATAACTTCTTTATGCCCTTTATCAATTGCATCTTTTAATGGTGTTCCATTAGTTTTACTTGAATTAAAATCAATAGTTTCCTTTCCCACTTCCTTTAAAAATGAAATTATAGGTTTTGCAATATTTACCATTTCATTTAGAGTAGATTTATAAATAATAGAATCAGTATCAACTCCAGTTTTTGTAGTTGTCCAAGGAAGTTTTGAAGAATCATCTGAAGAAAAAAATACAAAACCTTTAAATCTAGAAAAATAATGATGAAATTTTACAGTTTTATCTGTTCCCCATGCTGTATCATTTGATTTATCTGATTGAAGTACAGTTCTATCATTACAAAATATATACCATCCACTTGTTTCCAAATCTCTAGGAACTACACCTGCAAATATTTCAACTGTGACTGGATTATCTGAATCTTTTTCAAAAACTAGTTTTTTATATGCAGGTTTAATTTTTTCGCTGGAAATTAAATTTAATGCAAAAGGTTTTAATTCTTTTGTCCCGGTAAGTGAATGAATTTTTATTTTTATTTTATTTGATAACGAAACTGAATGAGCAATTTGAATTTCTTCTATTAATGTATTTATAAAATATGATTCTGTAAAATCTTCTTTAATAGGACTATGTAATTCAGAAATTACTATTTCAGTGCCAGTAACCTGATTCGTCATACCTGTACTTGTATCATCTTCAACTTTAAAATGCCAGTCGTCTACGCCTTCTGCATTTTTGTATTGTTTCCAATTATCTACATTTTCTTTCATATGTAAATATTCATTTTTTGATGTAGATTTTATTTCAAATTCTTCACCAATTTTAAAGAGAGCTCTTTTCATCCCTACACCAAACTGGCCTATTGAATTACCAGTATCTCTTGATCCTGCTGATTCTAAGTCTGTGATTCTTCCAAATCTAAAAGCGTAATTTTCTGCAGTTTTCAAATCAATACCGGCACAATTGTCTTTAATTATAAAAGAAGCTTCATCTAAGGTTATATTAATCTCATAATCACTTAAATCAGCACTAGATGCCAATGTTCTTGCACTATCTACAGAGTTATCAACTAAATCCAATATAGCTCTACTTAAAGGGATGTCTCTGATTAGCATTTCCATAAAAAATTCTTTTGTAGGTGAAGCATCAATACTAAAATTTTTAATTTTCATATAAATCCTTATTATTTATATTTTTTGTTCATAATTAGCTATGTAATAAAAGATAAGCATATATTCTATCAAAACAATGTCTCAAAATTGTCTCAAATAATAATATTTTCTTCTTATTCTTTTGATTTTGCAATATGATAAAGATATTGAATATCTTTAATTTTTAGTTTTTCTATATTCATTTTACATCACCTCATATCTACATCTATAATATTTATCTCTAAGTACTTTTAAAGCTGAACTATCAAATACATTTACATTTGGTACAACATATTTCAATTCAACTTTACTTCTATCTAATTCATTAGAGTCCATGTATTTTGTTGCATTACTATGAAATACTTTTATCATTTCATGATTTATACTTTCTTCTTTACTATAATTTTTACATTGTATTAATAATTTTATTTCATTATCTTTTTTACAAATTAAATCAATACCACCATCTTTTCTGTCGTTTATAATTCCATTATAATCAACAACGTAACCTTTATCTTCAAAAAATCTTCCAGACTTGACTTCATACTCATCACCTTTTGTTTTATTTTCTTCCATAAATTTTTTATATTTTTCTTTTTTAATTTTTTTATCTAATTTATTAAAAAATATTTTCATGATACTTACTAAAATAAGTAAAGGAATCAAATACCAAATCTGAGAAAATATAGTTCCAAAATCAATCATACTAACACTTTCATAATTTTTGGCTATATTTTATTAAATTCATGTCAAAGTTAGAGTCACACATTTTATTTTTTCTCTAATTCTTTTGATTTAGCAACATGATAAAGATATTGAATATCTTCATTTTTTAGCTTTTCTATAGTTTTTAATAGTTCTTCTTTGTAATTTATATCTTTAATATCTTTTTCTTTGTTACCTAGAATATAATTCAAATTGATGTTTTTACTAACACAAAGTGTAGTTATTTGTTCATAAGGGATTTTATTTCTTGCCCGCCAATTGGTGAATGTACCTTGTTTTTCTTCCATTAATTCATACAATTCTTTATCTGAAGTAATATTCAGTTCATTTTTAAGTCTATTTATAATTTCATCGAAATAATACATATTGTTTTAATTCCTATTGACATATAACACAAAACGTGTTATTATTCTCATGTTTATTTAATAAATTACATTTTAAAGGGGTTATAAAATGCAAATTTCCACACTATCTAATACTAAATCTTACCAAAATAAAGATGATAAAACAAACCAACTAATCAAACCTAACGACATTGTTAGAGCAAAAAGAAAACATTTCATGATTGATTCAGTAAATAACAATGCATTAACTGGAACAGATATGTATGGAAATAAATTAGATTTCTTCATAGAAGATGTAGAAAAAATCATTTTTGATTCCTCAAAACAAACTACAATCGAAACATTTTTACAAGAAGATAAATTACAAAATTTTAGAAATTCTCTATCAAATATCAACAATTATTTACAATCAGATTCTTTAAATTTGAAACGTATCAAAGATTTAAAAAAACTAAGAATTAAAATTAAAAAACAAATAAATGATTTAGAAAAAGAAAATAAACAAATAGCATAGGGAACTCCCTATAAAGTTCATTCAAAAAGTGAGTTTTATAGAGTGTTTACGAACAAGTTCACTCTCGGCTTAGTGACCCCAAGAATCTAAGCCGTTATTAAATGGGGTCAAATAAAAAACAATAAAGGGGTTTAGAATGAAAATTACAAAACAAGGCTTTAAAGTTAGCTATCAGTTATTAGAAATGGAGTACATCAAACCAGGTGGAGTATTTAAAGCAGATAATGGAACAACTTATCCTGCAAGTGTTAAATTAAGATCTTCGATTCTTTCTGAAGTTGAAGATGAAATATTAGGTATCAAAGATGATGAAGTAACACTTGAATATAAAATTCTTTGTGATTCAGATATTGAAGCTGGAAATGTAAATAGATTACTTAGACAATTAAAAGAAAATGGTGTTGTTGTTACTTTAACAGGAGCTATTCCAAAACCAAAATCAGAATTCAATCCTTATCCATCTGTAATAGTTGTTGAAACGGGTAAAGATATTCTTTCAAAATATCATAATCAAAAAGATAAAAAAGTTAGTTAATAATTGGGCATGAGTACCGTACCTCTGTAAGTCCCAAATATAGTTCAATTGATAGAGTGCATAAATACTAGTTCATGACCTCTACAAATTCAACTAAGGGGATAGGTTATCCCATACAAAGGAAAGAAAATGTTCACTTCAATCAAAAAAAGTTTTTCAGCTATTAAAAGAAAAGCTGTTGAGTATAAAAATGGTGCTTTAGCTGCTGTTGGTTTTGCTATTGCTGGAGTTGCTCCTCAAGGTTCATATGCTGCTGCATTACCTGCTCCAGATATGGCAGATGCTACTGATTCTGTAACTAATGTTTTTGGTGCTGTTCTTGGTGTAGCTGTGTTAATCTTCGGATTCAAAAAAGTAAAATCTTTACTTTAACAATATTCAGGGTTCGCCCTGAGTATTAACTCTTTAAAGGCTTAAATATGAAAAAAATATTACTTCTAACATTTTTTATATTTAATTCTTTTTTATTTTCTTCTGAATTACTTACTTATCAAAAAAGAAATAACTCTTATTCTTATTGTATAGATGATTATTATATTTACAATAATAGAATCTATTTTAAAAAATCTAAAAGTTCCTATTATGATAATGAATTACTAACAAGAATAAAATCTTATGACTTAAAATCAGGATATATTTATAACAATTCAGTTTGTGAAAAATCATCTTTAATTACTTCTAATTTTAAAACAACTACTACAAAAAGTTTAACTCATAATAATCTATCAATTTTAGGTTTATCAAATGAACAATTAAATTTCATGTTTGCCTTATCAGGAATATTAACATCATTTATATTCCTATTTGGCATTTTTAGGTGGATATAATGATTATCTTTGAAGTAACAAATAATATAGCTTTTGACTATTTCTTTTCTTTAAATATGAATATAGGATTAATTACTTTTGGTTTTACTGCTGTATTAAGACTTTTAAGATCTTAAGTTATGAAATATATTTTATTAATAGCACTTCTATCTTCAATGCTCTTATGTGATACAACTGTAGTTTGTAAAAATAAAATTAAAGCTAACTCTATTTATGAATTTTCTCAAAAGGAAAAATTCTCAATATTAACTGTTCAAGGAGAGCTAGATGAAGGTTCTCTTTATGGGGATATAGACCCTGCAAATTCTCCAATTTCTTATTATGATAATCAAAGTGCCATTTGTGGTGGTTCTGCAAATTTCAACCGTCTTGTATCTGCATATTGTGATTATAATATAGATTCATGTTGGGATATAAAGTTAGGAGTTAGTGGAGTTAGCACTATTGTTCAAAAAGAGGGAGTATATACAAATAATGTAGTAGTTGTAGACTCTATGCCTTGCTTGCCTTATAATGTATCTAATGTTACAGTCTCTTATTATGATTATGATAACAATGATATAGGATTTGCAAATTTTTTATTAACTGATATTGAAGATGAAAGAAAATATCTTTTAACAGAAGAAGAAGCAAATAGACAAAGAGAATCTTGTCCTAGTTTCTTACAATATATTGATCAATGGGAAGAGAAACTAGATTCTCAAAATCAAGCATTAAATAAAAATTTAGTCTCACTTACTTCATATGATTTTATAAATACTAATCATCATGTAGAGAATATAAATAATACTTTAAAAAATATAAATAATTCAGGTAATCCAGATAATCCAAATACTAATAATGATTCAGAATATGAAGAAATAGGCAATAATTTTTCAATAAATACAAATATAAACTTGGATAGTTTTAGAACTGAAATAAATAATTCTTTTGAAAGCTCTTTTAATAACTACTCTAATATATTTGGATTTGATGGCTATGGCTCTGCTCCTAGTCCTATAACCTTTTCACTTCTTGGAAAAACTTATTCTGCTTTGGATATTACTCTATACAATGAGCATTTACCACTTATAAGAAATTCATTTTTAGCTTTTGCCTATATTTGGGGTTTTATTCTAACTGTTAGGACTTTAGCATGAAAAAAATATTAGTTTTTATATTTTTATATGCATATTCTTTTTCATGTCAAGAAACACCTGATAATAATATATTAAATGGCTTAGATTATCAAGCTAAAGTAGCTAATAATTCAGATTGTCAATCAATGTATAATGATAATGGAGATGGAAATGGTTTCTTTTTTTCAAATACTAATTTAGATTCAACTTGTGCAGGTTTTTGTTATTATAATTTACCAAATACTACAGTTCCGGACCCTGACCCAGCCCCTGACCCTAATCCTGAGGAACCAATAGATAATGGAGATACAGTTGATTTATCTAAACTAATACCTTATATAGATGAAATAGAACAAAAAAATCAAAATATTGCAAATTCATTAAATACTTTAAATAGCAATCTAAATAATAATTTTGGACAAATAAACAATAATAGCCAAGCTTTAGATTCAACAATGCAAAATCTAAACACTACTTTAGAAAATATTGATGATACTTTACAAAATTTAGATATTCCAGATGGTTCAACTTCAACTGAACCTGATTACACAGGTGTTACTGATTCGTTAAATATAAATCCTGATATTAGTTCTGAATTAAATAGTTTTAGAACTGAAATAAAAAACTCTTTAGAAAGTTCATTTAATTCTTATACTAATGTATTTGGATTAGGTGGATATGGTTCTGCTCCTAATTCTATAACCTTTTCACTTCTTGGAAAAACTTATACAGCATTCAATATTTCTTATATTAATCCATATATAGACCAAATTAGAAATATATTTCTAATTACTGCTTATATCTTTGGCTTATTTTTAGTATTTAGGGGGAATTAAATATGCCTGCAATTTTCACAGCAATATTAACAGCTTTAGGGTTTTTAACTAAAAATCCTTTTTTACAAAAGATGGTTATATTTTCTTTCTTTTTTGCTTTAGTTTCTTATACCGTTAATTTCTTTTTAGGAAAAGCTTCAGGTACTTTAATCAATGCTTCACAAATATTAACATTAGCTTCTTATTTAGGATTTTTAAATGCTCTTAAAATAGTATTTAATTTTCTAATTGCTGGCTTTATTGCTAAACAAATATTAGCATTTATAAGGTCTTAATTATGGTTACTTTTAAAACGGGATTCCCCGGAAGTGGTAAAACATATCATGAGGTTGATAAAATCTATAACATCATGTTAAAGAACCATGATTTATCAAAAAGTATTGAAGTTATTTATACTAATATCAATGGAATTAAACTTAATGATTTTCCTAAAAATGGTATTGAATTAAAAAAACTTAATATTGAAGAATTCTATATTTATCTTCAAGAATCATATAAAATTTATAATTCATATAAAAATAGTGATAATGTAGATGAACTTTTAGTAAAGCATACAAAAGAAAAAGGCTTTTATAAGTGCTTAATTGCATTTGATGAATGTCATGACTTTTTAAGTAACCAAGACCAAGTAAAAGTATATTGGCTTACTTACCATAGACATCTACATCATGAAATAGATTTGCTTACACAAAATAAAAGTTTAGTTCATACAAAATACAGAGCTATTCCTGAGATATTTATTGAAGCACAGCCAATAAGTAAAAAACTATTTTCAAATACTTTATCTTATAAACATTTTGCATCCTTTGCAATGCGTAAAAATGATATGTTTAATAAATCATCACTTAAAACAAAAAAAGAAGTATTTGAATTGTATCAAAGCGGTAATACCTCAAAACAAAAATCTATTTTTAGAAAATTTATAATTCTAATTTTTTTAGGATTATTTCTTTCTACTCTTTTATTTTACTTATTACTAAACTCTTTTAATGTCTTTGATGATTTAGAAGATGAAGAAATAGTTATTAATAAAAATCCTAAACATCAAGTAAATAATGTTAATAATCAATTAAGACCTAATTTTGACAATATGGATATTCAAAATGAATTTGTATTAAAAATTATATTTGATAGTAGAGAGGGTTACTATATTTATAATAACTACTATTCAATATTACATTTTAGGAAATTTTTAAGAGATACCAACTCAAAAGTTATCTCAAAATATAATTTAATTTCAAATAAGACTTATAAATTATCTCAATTATATATAAAAACTAATGATGATTCTTTAAATAAATTCTTTGTAGTTCCAAAAGCTAATACTAATGATGAATCTAATGAGTTAATCAATACAAAAATAAATTTTTAAAGGTGCGGTTATGAGAAAAATATTATTGATAGTGTTAATTTTTATTAATACACTTCTTGCTTCTGAGTTTGTGGATATTTCACTAAAAGAATATATTAAAATTGTTTCTAAACAACAAAATATAAGTATAGTAATTGATAAAGATATTGATTCAAATTACAGTATTTTTTTATCTTCAAAGCTTGAAGAATCTGTTTACTTTGACATATTAGAAACAATTTTAAGAAAAAATAATATGATTCTAAAATTCAATAAAAATCATTATTATATTAGTAATAAAACTACAAATACATCCACTAAAAATTTTATATTTAGTTATAAATTTCATTATCTAAATGAAGATGATATTAATGGTGTTATGAGTATTTATAATTATAAATATAAATATGTTCCTAGTTTAAAATCTATTTTTATTGATTGTACTGCAAAAGAGTATAATCGGCTTATCTCTTTATTTAATGAATATGATTATATACCAAATCAAAAGAAATTAAAAATTACTATTCTTGATACTAATCTTACAAAAGTAAAAGAGTATGGCTTTGATAATACTCTAAATATTGCTTCTAGTGAAAGCAGCTCTTTATTTTTTAACTTTTTAGCTTTCCCTTTTTCTTCTTCTAATATTTTACCCGATTTAAAAAAATCTAATTTTACAAGTTTTATAAAATTTATGAATAGTAAAAATTTTACTAAGATCTTATCAAGTCCAACGATTACAATATTTGATAATAAAAAATCATTATTTGAAGTAGTTAAAAACATTCCATATAAAACAGGTGAAACTGTATCTAATGATACTCTTACAAAAACAACTACAGCTATTAGTTATAAAGATGTAGGTTTAAAGCTTGAAGTCTTACCAATTATAAATAACAATCAAGCTTTTTTAGATTTAACTTTAACTATTGAAAATATACTTGATACCTCAGATACTCCTGTATCTTCAAAGAGACATTTTAAACAATATGTTTCACTTAAGACAAATGAAACTTTTATTTTAAATGGAATTAATCAAACAGAAACCTACAATGATGATTTTAAAACACCTTTTTTAAGTGATATTCCTTATGTAGGATGGTTATTTAAAAATGAATTAGAAGATATTAAAACATCTAATTTAACAATATTACTAGAATTAACAGAATGAAAGGGATATTTAATTTTGATTCTTTTTTAAAAAGAATATACAACGGTCATACACTTACTTATTTATACAGCCTATAGTTTGAGTATATGAGGTGTTTTAATACTTTCTAATGTAAATGGATAGATTAAAATTAAATCTTTGTTTAGCAGCTACTTAGTCCACTAAACAGATAAAAGAAACTAGAAATAATAATAAAAGAATATTGAGTAAATAAAAAGAATTGCCTTGTCAAATTAACAAAACTTGTTCGAGGGGAAGAAATGTACGGATTATCAAAACACGATTTAAAGACCATGCAAAAGAAACATGAAGTTCAAAGAGATTATTTATCAAATCATGAATTTAATACTTCATCGGGGCAAGTAAAAACATTACTTGATGTTTCATTTTCTGCAAATCATTCAAAAAGATATTATTCTGAGCTTATTAACAAAATAAATGAGATGAACAATATAATATCTTGTCAATCGGTTGAATATGCACCAATTTTTATTACTGTTACGCTAGATGGATATTTTAGAGATTTCTTATATGGTAAATTCGATAGATACAATCCTGGAAAACATTCAAAGCTAATTCCTAATAATGAAAGATTTGGATATCTAAAAGACAAAATCGAAAACGGTGAAGCTTTTACGATTAAAAATCTTTACAACGTTTTAAACTTCCAATTAAATAGATTTCAAAAATCAAGTCAATACATGAAAATAAAAAAAGATGGCTTTAAAGCCCATTATATCAAATGTATTGAACCTCATAAGAAAGATGGTGTTCCACACCTTCACATGATGTTGTATGTACCAACTCACTATTTAAAACCTTTATTAGCTTTATATAAACAATATTTTCCAACTAGACAAAATACAATGAAATTAAAAAATTGTGATGAAGGACAAATAAACGGCTTCCAATGGAAAATAGAATCTGCCCCTGCATACATACTAAAATATATTTTTAAATCGTTTATAGACGTTGAAAATCAATCTGAGCTTGATTATTTACAAGCTTGGTATATAAAAAACAGAATTCTAAGATGTGTTACCTCTCATTCTTTAATTCCTGCATGGGTTTATAGAAAAGTGCTGCCACTAGAAAAAGATTGGTTTTATCTTACAGAAATGAAAGAAACAGGCATTGTTGAATGGTCAAAAGAAGATGATTATTTTAGATTAGAAGATGAATATAAAAGAACTCTATGTTATGAAAAAGGTGTTTATAAACTCATGTATAAAGACCGAATCATTAAACAGTTTGGAGAAAGAAAAGAAGATAAACCTATTGATATTCATGCACGAATATCTTTAAAATATAAAAAGAAACCTAAAGAGCCAATATTAATAATAGATAATCAAAGATTTATAAAAAATGATAATGAACTTGTCATATTTAAACCTATTGTTCCTATCAATAAACGTTCATCTATGGATTTGTACTCGCATTATATAAACATGAATAAAAATATAGATGAATTTGATTTAAATCATTATGCACTAGTAAAGACAGAATTAATAAAAAGGAATTTCATTCAAGGTGTAATAGAACCAATAAAGGCTTTTAATACAGAATTTTCAATTCTAGAAAAAGATTAAATAAAAAGGAAATAAAATGAGCAAATTTTTAAGAATAACAAGTGTTATAGAAAAAACAGGATTAGCAAAAAGTACAATCTGGCTTTGGGTAAGTGAAAATAAATTTCCTCAACCCATTAAACTTAGTCCTAGAATTACAGTTTGGGAAGAAGATAAAATTAATAAATGGATGAAACAAAAGTTATAAAATATTATAATGCATACAAATAAAAGGATTTTTACTTGAGCTTAACAAAAGAAGAAATAGAACAAAAAGCTATTAAATATTTAAAAGATACTAAAGAAGATTTTTTTAATACCTATTTAAAAGATTGTTTGCCTTTAGATGAAAAAATAGCAATATTTACTGCTGGTTCAAGTGGTTCAGGGAAAACAGAATTTGCAGAATTTATACTAGAACAAGAACAAAATTTAATACATCTTGACATAGATTCAATTAGAGAATATTTTTCTTCTATTGGTTACAATGGCACAAATAGCAAACTATTCCAAAAACCATCTAGTTGGGGTGTTCATTTTTTATTTGATGAAGCAGTAAAGAAAAAAGGGTTATCAATTATTATGGATTCAAACTTTTCAAGTTTTGAATTAGCAAATAGAAATATTAAAAGTTTAATAAAAAGAGGCTATAATATAGAAGTATATTACATATACGATGATTTAAAGAAGTGTTTCTTATATACTAAAAAAAGAGAAACTATAACAAAAAGAACTGTTCCTGAGGATGTATTTTTTAATAGTGTAACTAAATCAAGAGAAACTGTTATAAAGATAAAAAAAGAGTATGAAAATAGTATAACTTTAAATTTAATAGATAAAACAACAAATTCTGAATACATAGATATATCAGTAGAATTGTTTGAAAATACAATACCTGTATTTAAAGGAGAATTTTAATGTCAGTACAAATAAATGATAAACTAAAAAGTAAAAATAAAAGTAGACTTCTAAAGAATGCAATAAAAGCAATAAATACTAAACAAGAAGAAACAATACAAAAAGCCAATAAAATAATTGGTGATGTAGAAAGTTTTGAACAAGAAATTACAAAAAAATTTATATCCTACTCATAAACTTTAGGGTACTTTTTAAGGGTCTTTTCTTAAAAATTACTCTCAAAGCTCTATATAGTTTCAACTTCAAGAGAGCACATCTCCACCAATATTAATAATTATACTTTCTTATATGTTCTAAAAAGTTCGATAATATCGGGCTTTAATATTCCAAATCGTTCTAAACTATTCTTATCAATTTTAATACTTTCTAAGATTTATTACGGTAATTAGAAAAATCAAAAATTGGATACCGTAAAATGCCAAAAATTGTTAAACCACTAACAGATAAAGAGATTAAAGCTGCTAAGCCAAAAGAAAAAGAGTATAAATTAAGTGATGGACAAAGTTTATATTTAATTGTAAAACGTAATGGAACTAAATTTTTTAGATTTGATTTTAAATTTGAAAATAAAAGAAAATCTATGAGCTTTGGAGTTTACCCAGATATTACTCTTAGTGAAACAAGAAAATTAAGAGATAATACAAAAGAACTTTTAAAACAAAATATTAATCCTATATTAGAAAAAAACATATCTTTAGAAGATAGTACTAACACTTTTAAAAACATATCAGAAAAATGGCTTTCTAAAATGAAAAATGAATGGGTTGATAAAACATACATTAAAGTTGAGAATGTTATTAGAAATCATGCTTATCCATATATTGGGAACAAACTCATTGAAAATATCACAAGAACAGATATTTTAAATATTATAGATAGAATGAATAATAAAGGACTTCATGGCTCTGCTGAAAAAATCATTGGAAATTTTAATAGAATTTATAAATATGCAGTAACTTATAATTATGTAGAACATAACATAATTGCAGATATTGATAAAAACAATATCATAATCTCTACAAGACATAATCATATGAGTGCAATTACAAAAGAAGATGAAATAAAAGAATTACTTGAAGATATCAATAGTTTTGAAAACTTATATAAAGCTAGTATTACAACAATAGTAGCTTTAAGACCTTATAACTTAAGAGCCTTAGAATGGAATGAAATAAATTTTGAAAAAAAAGTTATAGATATACCAGGTGAAAAAATGAAAACTAAAAAAGATTTTATTTTACCTTTATCAAAACAAGCAATCGAAATATTAAAAATGATAGAGCCTTTTTCATCTCATAAAAGCAAGTATGTATTCCCCTCACCTGTTTCTAATTTAAAATGTTTAAGTGATGCAACCCTAGGACATGCCTTAAAGAAACTAGGATATCAAAATAGACATACCACACATGGATTTAGAAGTACTTTTTCAACAATAGCACATGAAAAAATGAAAGAGCATGGATTTAATAGTGATATTATTGAATCATGTTTAGCTCATGAAGAAAAAAATAAAATTAAAGCTGCATATAATAGAGCTTCAAAAATGAAATATTTTGATGAGAAAAAAGAATTAATTCAGTGGTATGCTGATTGGTTGGATAATATTAAAATAGTTTAAAACTGATAAATGAGTATAAATTTCCTTTATTTAAAAAAGAATTTAAAAAATTTATAATATAATTTAATGAAATAGTGTTATAAATATCTATTTTATGGTATATTTAATCTATTAAAAGACTTAAAAAAGAATTTAAAAAAAAGTATAGATAGTCTATGTTTTTTCTATAAAAAGGTTACGAATGTACACAACACCAGTTATACCACAATCTGAACAGTATCCTTTAAAACAAGAGATACTTAATAAAGCGGAACGTATTATAATTGAGAGTGCTAAGTTAACAGGAAATTTAAATATTCATATAATTAATGCAATAAAAGAAAATTTACGGACTATAAACTCTTATTACTCAAATAAAATTGAATCAGAAGGTACACATCCTATTGATATTGAACGTGCAATGAAAAATGAATTTTCACAAGATAATAAAAAGAAAAGTATGCAACAATTGTCATTAGTACATATTGAGGTACAAAAATATTTAGAAACAACACTAGATATCTCATCTAAAGCATATTCATTAGAAAAAATACTAGAGATTCATAAAGAATTTTACAATAAAGAAGAAATGAAATATGCACTAAATATTAAAAATGGTGAGTTAGAAGTAGAAATGATACCTGGGAAACTAAGAGAAGGTTATGTACGAGTTGGAGAACATATCCCACCTCAAAGTGATGAATTAATAGCTTGCTTCAATGAATTTGAGATGTTATATAATCAATCTAGGAACTCTACACACACAATGAAACTAATTTATGCTTTATGTTCTCATCATAGATTAACATATATACATCCATTTTATGATGGAAATGGAAGAGTATCTAGACTTTATTTAGATTACTTAATGTATCACTGTGATATTCAAGGTTATGGATTATGGAATATATCAAGAGGACTTGCTAGAAATCAAAAAGAGTATAGGAAATTTCTGTCTTTAGCAGATGAAAAGTTTAGTGGATATAAGGATGGAAGAGGACCACTAACATTAAAAGGACTTGAAAACTTTTTAGAATTTATGTTAGATATTGCATTAGATCAAGTATTATTTATGAGTGAATATTTAAAATTAGATTCTATGGCAACAAAAATAAAAGCTTATGTTGAACTATCACAAAAAAAATTAATTCATAATGTCAAACCTCTACCAAAAAACTCAAATAAACTATTAGAGTATTTATTGGTTCATGGAGAAGTAACTAGAGGTGATGCTAAAGAAATCTTAGGAGTAAGTGCACCTAAAGCCATATCTATTGTAAAAGAGTTACTAGAAGAAGATTACTTACAAACAGATAGTCCTAGAGGAAAATTAAGATTTAAATTAAATAGTAAATTATCTAACTATCTTGTACCTGATTTATTTGAAAATTAAATAAATAGACCCATTCTTAAAATATACGTCATAATTGAATATTCATTATTATTCAAAAAATGATTCCTTTTAGTTTCACTATATAATAAGTAATTATTTTATAAATCTATAATATAATTAATTTATAAACTTATAATATAAAAGGAAATAAATGGCAATAAAAAATTTAATTTTAGTTGCAATAACAGTAAGTTTAATGTTTACTGGATGTACAAGAAAATCAACAGTACAAAAGGAAACATTTAATAAAACGTTTAAATATATCAATCTTGAGACACCCAAAGAAGAGGCAGTATTTTATATTGATAATTCAAAAGATATTATTAGAAACAATAATATATATAATGATCTTAAAGAGATTATTAAAAAAGGTACAATCTTATCTGAATACTCATGTATGATTTTAAATAAAGAAAAAATTGACCATTCAAATTTTAATAATATATACTCTGTTATTCCAGGAAACTACAGCATAGGAAATTGTAAAAAACTAGAAAAACCTATTAATACAAGTACTAAAAATTTTACAATAAAAGATAAAGAGATAATTTTTAATGAGACATTATCTGATAATGAAATTTTATCTTTATATGTAAACTTTATAATATTTTTAAATAACTATAAATTAGAAGAAAACTTGACTTTTGCATCTAAATATAATATCCCTATTCCTTTTTATTTAGATGAAAAAACTTTTAAAGAAAAAAAACTTATTATGAATGATAAATATTTATCAAAATTAAATATTAGACCTTATTTAGAAAGTATGCTAAAAAAGAACAATTATAAAGTTACAAACAACAAAAATGAAGCAAATATTATTATAGAAATGGAACACTTAGCTTTTGGAAATAATAACACTACAAAAAAAGAGTATAGTGACTTAATTATTTATGAAAAAAGAAAAAGTTCTTCTTATGGTGGAGGACTTATTCAGGGAAGAACAGGAGTGGATGTTTTAGATGCCGCAGCTTTAACATTTAATGTGATTTCAACATTAAGCTTTTTAGGTGACATTAAGGATGATATTTTAAAACCTGAAAACAACATAGTATATACAATGAATAAAGTAAAAATTATTGAAAAAAACAAGGAACATAATAGCTATATGAATACTTATATTAAAAAAGACTACAGTAATAATTTATTTAATCTATATAATATAAATTATTCAAACAATTATGTTTCAAGTAATTTAGTAGAACATAGATTTAAGCATAAAAAATAATAACTCAAATTTCAACTTAAAATTTAAATAAATGTAGGGTTTTATCTACCCTGCATTTTTTATTTTTATCTCAAACTTTTTACAAAAAAAATAATACTTTTTTTCTAATATTTACGTTTTAAAACTAACTTTATTTTTGCATTTAATATAAATTATTTTATTAACTTTTTTATCAAAAAACTATCAAGATAAAAGGTATTTTTTTATTTTATTCATGATTTATATTTAAATTGATTTTATGATATATGTATATATTTTGAAAATAAAGCTTTTTTACCTCAAAATTAGTGTAATGTACTAAAAATCATTTAAAATTGATTTTAGAGTACTCTATGTGATTTTAAAAGCAATATTCAACTCAAGTTCAAAAAACTATTTATCATTTATACAGCTTTCTCATATAGTATACTATATGTATAGTATTTATAGTATATATAATACGCGCATTACTATAGTTTTCTATATATATACTATACTATACTATATAATAGTGCAATATTTAGATTCGTAATAGTTTTATTGTTCTTTTCACAAAATGCATTTGAAATATAAATTTTCCCTTGCATGTGCATAGTATATTATAAATATACACGTATTAGTATTGTTTTCTAAAGATATAGTATTAAAATAAAATCAAGTTTTTTAATGTTGTTCTTTTAACTCTAAATAATAGAAAATACATGTAATTATTTATCCTGTTTTAGATTAAATTTTGTATTAATTGTATATACATTTTGATTAATTATTTGATAAGAAGTTCTGCAAAAAAGGCTTCAAATAATAATACATTTTTAACACATATTCCGATAAAATTGTAAGATATTTTTCTAATTTTTTTTGACCATTGAACAACTTTTTTCACTCAAAAACAGTAATCTTTCTTATGTAATTGTTATTTGATTTTTTTCATTTTATCTGTATTATAATCATATTTTCCAATTGCTAAAAAAATTCCAATAAAAAGTAAAATAAGTGTAAATATCTCTATAATAGCCATTTAAATTATCCTTATTTATATTCGATTTTTTATTAATTAAGTATATCGAAATTTAACAAATATTAAAAAAATCTTTTTCTACTTCGTCACTTAAATTAAATTGGTTCATTGCATTAAAAATAAATTTTTTGTCAAACTCATCATAAGCAATTGCATTATGTAAAAAGATAGAACTACGTTCATTCTCAGGATTTCCTTGTCTAGCACATATATCTAGTATTTTTTTAATTTCTGGTACTTCATGAAAAGATAAATCAGCACTATAATTTTCACAAAGAGAGATATCTGAAGAATTGTGAAGTCTACATGCTATGGGTCTATTTTCATACACCATACAACCTCCATCAGATGAAAAAGGACATTTTATACTTACTTCAGAAGTTTTTTCCTCTAACAGTTTTTTTATCAAATCTTCATTTGTATATTCAACTATATCTTCATTATAATATAAATTTTCAAGGATCAACTCTTTTTTTTCATTATCAATATTTTCCAATGCTTGTAAAATAAATTTAACATCCATTATTGTTACCGGAACTAAAAAATTACAGCATAAATTGCATCCTTTTTGACATACAGCTTTTTTTGAATCTGCTTCTAATCCATCCTTTACCAATTGATCTATAAAACCAATTATCATCTTGTGTGGTTCTGTAAAATTATCAGCCATTTTTTTCCTTTTAATATTATATTCTCTATAATAATATTTTACTAAACTTTATTTTAAATTGACTATTGTTAGATTATTCTAATAGAAGAATTTTAATGAGATATAAAAAAGTAAATGACTTTTACTTTATGATATAAATAAAATATTCTATGTTAAAATTATAAAAAGGAAAAACATGGGTCCTAATACACAGTTTAATATAGTTATAGGAATTGTTGCACTTTTTGGAATATTACTTGTAATAGGAAAAAAAGAATCTGAAAAAAGAGATAAATTAAATAGTGACAAGATATCTACTTAGATATAGACAGAAAAGATGAAAGAGTATTAGAATAGTTTATTTAAAAAATTTATGATTTTGCTATTTCTTTTTTCATTTGAAAGTAAAAAAGCAAAGAAAAGTCCACTAATAAATAAAAGCAATCCCATAAAAAATGCATTTTTATCATCAATATTAAAAAGAATTGCTGATGGAACTATCAAAAATGCAAAGATAATAGTATATTTATTTAAGTATTTCAATTTATTTTCTATTACCTTTCTTATTTTGTTTTAAATACTCATTGTGTCCTAAAGTATATGTTATACCAATAAATACAAGAATTAACATTGGAATAAATGTAATAAGCGAGTTCATACAATAAACCTTTTCTATTATTATTTTTTTAGTACTTATTTCTCTTATCAAAATGCAATAGCAGCAAGTAAAATTCTAGTTAATATTTTTAGCATTTTTAATCTTTTTAAATAATAATTATAGCCATAGTAATATCATAAATCAAATTACTTTATTAGTCCAATACATATACTTTACAAGTCTTTAATAATTCGCTAAAATTATATTGAACATCTAAGGATAGATATTTTTAGGCGAACTGTTTTACTAAACCTTCCTCTTTTCTATCTATTCCTTAGTAATTAACTATTTTTATCCATATCTTTTAATAGTACCATTCTCATCCAAGCTGATGTAGTAATTTTTATACCTATCTCTTTTGACATATTTAAAGCTTGTTTTTCTATCCACTCTTTTTCTTTTTGGTTAAGAGCAATTGGTATTGCAACATTTCTAACCTCATCATTTGCTTTTTTAGGTCTTCCTGATGGCTTCTTAGTTTTGATTTTTTTATTATCTAATACATTTTCATTAGTTTGTATTTTTGCAGAATTTTGTTTTAACTTATCACCATAACCCATTTTATAACTCCAATGACTTATTTAATAATTTCATATCTTCTATTGCATTTCTATAAATATGACGTTTAAATCTATTTGTACCAGCTTTATCTTCAATATATTCACAATCAAATAAACTATCTTCTAATACAGATGAATCCCTCACAAAAACTATTTTAGAATTAATGTTATGATTAATATTTGATACCTCTTCAGAGAGATATTCTTTTAATTCAATAGCTTTATTATTGCTTCTTGTTCTATTTATTACTATTAAAATATTTGTATTAAGCTTTATTACATCTTTGATAGTAGCTAATGTTGCTTGTACATCAACAATTGAAGTTAGTGTAGGAATTACTATTACTTTTGATTGTTTGATTATATCGTTTATTCTAGAGTCTTTAAATCCACCAAAATCATATACAATATTTTTATCAAAAGGTATTTCATCATAATCTTCTTTTGAAACTAAGAAGCCTTTTTCTTCAGGCATTAAATTATGAGCAGATGAGTGTGAATCATTTGTTACATAAGTATATTTTAACATTTGTGCTAATTGAACTGATAGTGTAGTTTTACCAACTCCACCTTTAATACTATAAACTACAATCGACATAATAGGACCTTTTATATTTTTTCTATATAAAAATATATATTTTATATTAATATTATATTTAATATAATAACATATATAGTATTATACAACTATTATATTTTATATATTCTACTTTTATATAAATAAATTGAATCATCCGATTATAGATAGATTAAATATATATCAAAGTATTAGTTTTAAAAGAAGATATAAAATGCTTTAAAATTAAAATATCTAAAGTCAATAACCTTATAAATTCCAGTATTTTATAAGGTTTTACTATTTTTAGGTACATTTAGAGCTTTTTATAAATCGCAAAAATTCAAAACATTATAAAATGTAAATAACTAAAATAAATTATAAGGTTTTTAAAAAGAAGTGAAGAAAATAAAAGTAAAAAGAATAAAAGAAAGTATAACTGAAAAAGAATTTAAAAAATTAATGTCTTATGTTAGAGGTGATGATTCAATCAGAGAAAATACAAGAATAAATCTTCTAAGAACATTTATATTTTTATACTATTGTGGACTAAGACTTAATGAAGTTCAAGAGTTAAAAATAATTGATGTAAAAAACCTATTAAAAAATGAAATGATTAAAATATACATTTCAAAAACATCAAGTGAAAGAAAGGTATATTTAACTCCTACTTTTAAAAAAGAGATTAATAAGTTATTTGACTTTACTATAGAAGATGATTCAAATAAAATCATACATAAAAGTACAAGTAAAAAAACAGGTATTAATAATATTGTTTTTATACAACAGGTAAACTCTAAAATGAAAGAAATACTTGGAGAAGGATTCACTTCACATTCATTTAGGCAAGGCTTAATTACTGAAATGGGAAGTAAATCTATTAATATAAAGATTATCTCGAATTTTATTGGTCATAAAAATGTTAGCACAACACTTGGATATATAAAACCAACTGATGATCAAATTAAAAATTCTTTGGTTAGATAAAGTTGTAATCTCTAAGAAAGCTATTATCTAAAAATTTTCATGGGTTTTAGTAAGAGTTTTTCATTATAGATGCTTGTGAAGGTAATGAAACATCAGGCAATGTTTGTAGAAATTTGGTGTTGATTATGTTGCAATTATTGTAAATATAGTTGGTTGGATAATCAAGGGAACACTAATAATAGAAAGTTTATTATTGCAAGTAGCAACAGTTTTTTTTTGATTTTTTGTTTTAATTATAGGTATAATTTACTTACATTTAAAAGTGAAACAACTATTAAAAAAACTGGAGGTTACAAATGACTGAGTATATATTAGCTGTTACAATGTTTTCTGTAGCTATATTAGTTATTTTCTTAATTAAAGATTTAAATAAAAAATCTCAAAAACACTCACATAACCATAAATAAAAATGTTAAGACAACACTTAGTTATAAAAAACCTACAGATGAATAAATTAAAGATGCATTAGTTAGATAGTCAATATACTAACTATTATTGAGCCGATTCATAGACAAGTTAGAAAGCTTATTAAAACCAAAAGTGCTTTTACAAAAGAAAATAGTTTACTCAGGCTTCTATATTATATATATCTATTCAGAAGTTTTCTAAAAAATGAAATGCCAATTTGGAATTAGTCTTTAACTATTTTACAGTTAGCAATATTATTTAAAAGTAGATTAGATGAATATTTAAACTTATCACTTAAAGAGTGATTTTGTTGTTCAAAAAGTCCTTAGAGTTTGAGAGAATCTCTAACTTCTACTTCTTGAACATTTTTTGGAACAAATTATGTCTTTAAATAGAAGTATAAAGTCAATAAGGGAGACTTTTTAGTTTTATTCCAAAATTTAGAAATTGCTAAACTGAACAGTAGAAGAACAAGGTGATAAAATTATATAATAACTTAATCTTTTTGATTTCTTAATATTATTGTAGTATTTATTAGTAACAGTCATATTCATCAGGTCTCATAGGAGGATAACTTCTATTAGCATCAATATATTTTTTTTTAAATTCATAGGGCTTCTCATTTAAATCACCAAAACGGTAATCCCATAATAATCCAGAAGCAGTTCCTAAACTCATTCTTGATGAACTATTTACTTTTAATAATCCACTAATAATTCTCTTTAAAATATAGTTATCATTTAAATTGTCATTTATTAATATAAGCTTTTCTTCTATTATTTCTTCAATTTCATTAGTACATACCAAATTAGCATATTTAGAGATAGAGTCAACGTTTAAAATATCTTCACCTGCTAGAAGTTTATAAAAAAGAATTCCTATAGCCCAAGCTTCACCACAACCTGGATTATAACTAAATGAATCTATGGGGTTTGAAAATACTTCAGGGGGCAAAGACCTAAAAGAGCCTTCTATTCTTCTATTTACATTTTGATAAATATCAAAATTACCAACACCTGTATCTTCATATCCAAAAGCTATAGGCATAATCGCATTACCAAAATCAGTAATGATAACTTTTGCATTAACTAAATCTCTTTGGGTAGCTTCTGTATTAGCCCAATTTGGCTCTTCATTTAAGAAAATTATATTACCAGGATGAAAATCACGATGAGAGATGAATGATGTCATGTATGCTGCTGAACTAGCACACCTATGAACAATATTTAACACTTCATCTAAGCTAGGATTATTTAAATCTGAAATAATATCTTGTAAAGGTTTTCCATTTATCCATTCTGTGGCATAATAACTTATTGGTAAAGATTCATGTTCCCCTTCAATTAATAAGTTTGGAGTAGTCTTAACAGCTTTCATTTTTGCAAATTCTAATAGTTTTGATTCCATTTTAAATTTATATAATTCAAGTTCATTTCTAGGTGATATTAGAAATTTTACAAAAATATTATTTTCTCTATCTTCCATATTTTCATATCTAAAAGATGAAGCTCCATTACCACCGAGAACTTCTTTTAATTCAAATTTTTCACCCTCAATTTCAATTTTATTTAACTTAGCTAAAGTAATTAAATTTTTATCTTTATTCATATGAAATCACCTTATATTTTTCACAAAACAACATGATTTCATTCCCAGATTCTAATGCACTTTGTATATTTCCTATTTGATATCTATTTTCAAGGATAAACTCTTCTGTAGTCATCCATGTAAAATCTTCTATTTCGATTAAATCAAAACATGTTGGGCTCCAACAAACTTCAAATTCACCAATTGGTTCAATAATAGCTACTTTGCCATATTCTGATGCAGTTTTAATATCTCCTGTACAAAAAACACTTTGACTCCTAAATTTTATTCCAAATTTTTCATCAAAATACTTATCAACTTCATTATGTTTATTTATTGACAAATGTTTAGGTTTACGATTTTTTCTTGTGGTTATGATAGTTCCTATTTCTGGTAAATTAGTAAATCCTCTGTATATTTTAATATTCATTCCTTTTATTAAATTTTATAGTTAATAATAACTAAGCAAACCTAAATAATGATTATAATAGTAAAATATAAAAGTGAACTGGCACTTTATTTTTGATTATTATTAATTGTCAGACAATGTCGCATTAGAATCGACAGTGGATTAAACCACTCTCTAAATTGTCTATCTATACGTTAAAATCATATGTTTAACAACCTGTACCTTATTGAGTATATTCATAAACACAAGTCCCTTTAAGAAAAGTTTTTTGTTAATAAAAACTGCTTTGAAAGTTAGAGATTTATCAACTTAACGTTTGACTTCACCGACAATTTTCCTGTTCGGTGTTAGGTTTTGTTGTCTATTTATTTAAAATCTAATAAAAAATGATAAACAGTTACTGCCTCATTATTTTGGTATCTAACTTCCTTTAAAAGTTTAATTTTTGAACTTTTAGTCTCCAACATATCAAAACTATGTTCTTTTAAAGAAGTTAATTTATCAAATCCTTTGTAATCAAATGTTTTTAAAATTTCTTGATAATTATTACATAGTGCAACAAAGTCATTAACATGCGTATAAGCCATTACAATCAATGTATGACAGCCATCAGCATTATAGCCATCTAATTTATTTATATGCTCCTTTATAACATTTGTGTTTGCACTAAATAATCTAAATGCTTCATATAAAAATAATTTATCATTTTGAGCATTAAATACTTCTAAATCTTTTTCTCCTACATTTTCTCCACTAGAAGATTGCCCACCCCTTGTTTGGTCTTTTACATGCCAATTTAAATAAGACATACGCTGTTCTATTAAAGATTTAACCCAGTCATTAATAATATCTTCTAGCTCTAATGTAAGTGGTGATTTTAATGTTAATGGTGGTCTTATAAGTAATTTTGACTTTGAATGTTTGAGAACTAATGAAAATTCTAATTGTGTTTGTCTTTTTATATTTATTTTTCTATTTAAAAGCTCTTTGGAGATATCTAATATAATATCTTTTATAAATTCATTGACATTATCATTTTTAGAAAAGATTTGAGAGTGTTCTTCATCAGTCATATCCTTAATTTGAAGCCAATAGTTTTGAGCATCTTTTATAGTTAAAGTGGTGTCTGAAAAATCTATTTTCAGATTTAATTTTGTTTCTACTTCAATCTTTATATTCTTATCTAGTTCATTTTCTATTTTAACTATTTTGTCTTGTTCATCTTGATTTGATTTGTAGATTTTATTAAATTCATTAATATAATCTTTGGCAATAAGAGGTTGATTGTTTTCCTGTAAAAATTGACACCGTATTTCAAAAATTCTAAAGTCATATTGATATTGTTTTGGCATTTCTAACCATAATTCAACAAACTTTTTTTCATCTTTTATTGTTGCATATCCATAAAGCAATGTTTGATATTCAAATAAACTTTTTTTATGGTTTTGTAATCTTTTAGCGTAACCATTGTATTTTTCCAAAATATCTAAAAATTTTTCTTCTTTATTTTCATTATTCTCATAAGTATTGAAATACGCATTGAGCATGTTTATAAGATATAAACTATTGACTTCTTTATCTAATAAATTTGATAATATTTTGTATGTTTTAATTGGTTCATCTTCAAAAAACAATATTGCTCGTATAAAATCCTTATAATTTTCACATTTTGTTTGTTTTGATTCTTGTCCCAAATTTTTGTCATCAAATGGAATTTTATATGAGTTTAGTTTGGTAAATTTTTCATCATTTTTAACATCTTCATAATAAATATCTAACAATTCTTTTTGACAAACTATTTCATAAAATTCTTTGTCTTTATGTTTATACTTTGTTGATTCTATCTTGTTTTTGTACAAGTCAATAAGGATAGTAGACAACTTATGAAAGCCATTACTTAAAGCATAGGATATTGATGCCCTAATATCAAAATAGTTTGTGCTTTCTTCTGTTAAATTATCTGCAGTCTGCTCAATAGATTTTTCAATGACTTTTTTTCTTGCCTTTGATATCGTATGATTAAATAACTGGAGTGTATCTTTTAAATTATTTTTATCGTTTAAAGCATTTAGAAATTCATTGAATAAGTCATCATCAAATAAATTTAGTAACTCTAAATATTCATCATATATTCCATTTCGTTCAAAACTATATTCTGTAAATATTCCAAGTTCAAAAGCCAATCCAAACTCAATAGCCAGTTGATTTATGTACTTAGCCACATTTTTATTTTCTGTTTTTTTAAAAATTATCAGTAAAATTTTAAAATATAATTTAACTTGATCTCGTGGCTCTTTTGGATCATTGCTACTGAATGATTTTTTGCCTTTTTTCTCTTCTATTATCCTTTGCCAGTCTTCTTTGATTATATTGATATTAATAAGTTGTAACCATGCATCTTTATCTGCTGACAATTGGTACATGAGACCAAAGTCAATTTTCTCTATTAGCCCAAAATCTATATAAATATTATTGAAATTTTCATTTAGTGTATACCTAAGGTTATTGATTATTTTTTCTGTTGTTTGTTTTTTTAAATCTTTATAATCTTTTTCACCAACTTTACTTTTTATGTCTATTTGCTCTAAATAATGTGAGAGTAAAAAATAAGTTTTTTCATCAAATTTGTTTTGTTCTAAATCTTTTGATTGTTTTGTAACCACATCTTCTATTACTATATCAAAAAGATATTTTTTTTCATATTGAGAAGTTTTTAGTGATAAATTTGATATCTTGTCCAATACTAAAGAAAATATATAATTATCTTTATAGTGGTTGGGATTACTATATTGTTTTACATAATTTTTAGCTAAAAAATTGATAAGTTGAAAAACAACAGACCCAAATTTATCTTTATAATGAAGATTGTAAAAATGCTTGAAAGACAAATTTACAAGTTGTTGCGACAACATTTTTTGCCATTCATTTGTGTAATTAATCTCTTCATCTAATAAGTTACGAGGGGCATTGTCAATATTATATAAATTTAAAAATCCGTATAAAACATATTTTGGCTGTTTTAAAAAAAAGCTATTCAGGTTTAAATCATCATTGGTAAGTATATGTCCTATTGTAATATAATCATTTTGACAAGATTCAAGTATTTGTAATATTCTATTTTTTTCTATAGTATGGATATTATAGCTTTCTAATCTAATCACATTATAGAGTAAATGTCCAATAAGCGAGGAACCTATAAAATGTAAAACTTCACTATTTCTATTGTTTTTAAACCAAAAGTATAAGTCATTAAAATCATTAAACTGTTCAGGAATTTGATTAGTTTCTACATGTGGTAACCAATTGTATCTCTCATAATTTACTTTTTCAAATTCACTGACCCAATTTTTATTTTGATTTTTTATAATGTATGTTGTAGCTGCATCTAAAAAGTTACTTTTTATGTTTTCATTATCAAATGATAAATTCAACCACCATTCCATATCTCCATGTAGTTTATTTTTGATAATATCAAGATAAATATAGAATGTATTATTGTAATGCATAAAATAAAGTTCTTTATATAATATGCTACAAATTGTATTGATTTCACTATAATTAAATTTCAATTTATCTTCTTCTACAGATATTCCATTTTTATAATAACGTTCTAATCTATTTATCATATAGTGTAAATCCAAATTATTTTTATTAATAATAATTTCTACAAATTTTTCATATCTTTCATGATGATAAAGAATACTTTCTCTAAATAAATAATTTCTATTTGAATAAAGTGATAATTTTTTTTCAAAATCTTCTACTAGATCATTAATTTGATATGTAAACAAGCATACTCCTTATGTATAGACAACTATTTATAGAGCTCCCATTATATACAAGATAGCCTAAAAATAAATAATATCATTATATGTGTTGTATATCAAATTGCCTACAAATATCTAATCTGTCATCCCTAGATAGGATAAAAAATAAGTTATAAAAACTCAAGTTCAACAAGCTGTACTTTTTGGTACAAATTAAAATAAGTAAGTTTAATAGTCCCAGAATTCTAGTACTATTAAACTTTGACACAAAATCCTAGATAGTCTCTTTTTAAATATTTAGTTAACTCCTTTCCTTATTTGTATTATCTTTAAGTGCGTCAGCTAATACTGTCATTTGATCAATAAGCTCAATATTTGCTTCTTTACTTGATTGTGCATACTGTGCATCTTGTGAAATACCTCTTTCGATATTTGATACAACTGGGTTGTCAATTGTTGTATTTCCATTACTAAATAATGCATTTGCAGTTGGTGATGAAATATTACTAGATGCAATTGTTCCTGCTAGATCTGTTCCTTCTGCCCAACTTTGTGCATTTTGATTAAATGATTGTGCGTAAGATACATTAGAGGTAATTGCTTGAAAACCACTAACTCCCATATTTGCAACTCCACCAACAAACCCAGTTACATTATCAGCAATACCTCCTGCTGTAATTCCAAAAGCTTGAGCCGTATTTCCTTGAGAAAATGCATTTGTAACTTGCATCCTTGCATTTTCACCTATTATTGCATCACCAATTTGATTACCTGTTGCCTGAAAAATACCATGACTACTAACATCGTTTTTAAACTGATTCCAAGTTGAACCTACTTCTTGACCTATAGCAGTCATAGTTGCTCCAAAGTCACCATTATTCATAGCCAATTGATGAGCAACTGCTGCTGCAAATCCATATAAACCACCTTTACCCATTAGAGATTTTTTTCCACCGCTATTGCCATCAATATTATTTTTTGTTATACTTTCATTATGTGCTTCGGCATTACCATAATTTCTTAAGGAGTCATTCGTGGATTCAGGATTAATATTATCTGTAGTTTGGTTATTTGCAGTTGTTGTTGGTGGTGGATTTGTCTGGTCTAGGTTAGCATCACGTTTTTCTAAAAGATGATCAAACCCTTTTTTTGATGCATAAGTTGTTCCAATTACTGCACCTGCATCTAGTAGTGTACCAACAGTAGAATGACCTTCTCCAAAATCAGTCCCAAATTTCTCATTAAATTCATGTCTTAATCTATTTAGAGAACCACTTGTTCCCATTAATAGACCTTGTTTACTAGCTAAAAAATTTGCCATTTCTCCATCTTGCATTATTTTAGTTGCTAAACCTTTATTACCTCCTGCTAATTCCATTGCAAGTGCTCCCGCAGAACCAAATTGACCAAATAAGCCTTCTTTGTAGCTTTCTGAGTTGTCAATAGTAGAGCTAGTTCCTGATTTTTTAGTAGATGAAGTATCTACTTTTGTAGATGCATCTGTTGAAGCTACTCTTACATCATGTTCTCCAAGAGCAAGTCCTACAGTTTTATCTCCAATTGCAAGTCCATGCATCCCACTTAAATGTCCTGCTTGTTTTCCTGAAATCCAAGATGCTAATTCTGCCCCACTTTTTAAATCACCTTTACTATTGTACATATCCGCTAAATCAGACTTATTGAATAAGTTATTACCATTTGCATCTTTTGTGCCTAGTAATTGGTTATAAAGGTTTTGTGCATTTTCACTTGTTAATTTATTTGCAAAACCTATTTCTTTACCAAATTGTGTTGCACTAGATACACCTGCAATAGAAGCCATTGCTTCAGCTAAAGACTTAGCTCCTTTTGCAACACCTTTACCCATTGCTTCTTCTAACATTTGAGCTTTTTGTTCAATTGAACCTTTATCAGTCCCTGCTTTAATTTCTGCACCAGTTTCATCCAATGCTACTGCATTTCTTAATCCACCTTTTCCAGAAATTGTTGCTTGTGTACTTTTAGCTTTACTTTCTGCCATGTATTCAGCATTTTCAGCGGTTTTATCAAAAGCATCTTTTCCAAGATTTAAATAACCTTTGGCTCCACCAACTCTTCCTGCTAATTTACTATTACTTTCAGCACTTGCCATTTCATCATATGATAACCCATTTGAAGTACCATCTAAGTCTTTACCAAATTTACTTGATAAAGCACTAGCATTAGCAATTTGATCTTTGTTTTGAGCAATTGTTCCAGTTCTTGATGCATCAAAAAGGACATCACCACCAATTTGTTTTAAAGAACTTGCTAAACCAGACATTTTACCTGCCTCTAAATTACCTGTTGCTATACCACTATCAATTGCTTCAGTAGTAGAAACCCTTGAACCTACAGTTGCAGTTCCTACTGCAGCAGCTGCACTTTTATTTGAAATACCTGACATATAATCAGACTCAAAAGATGAACTTCCTTGTGAAGCACTAGCAAAACCATAGCCTCCACCCATAGTTTCTAGCCCTCTTTTTATTTCATTGGCATATGCAACTTCATCTACTCCAATTGGTGACTTAAATCCATTTTGATCAAGGAATCTTCTTGCATCAGTTTTAGCTTTTTGGTCTACTTCATCATATGCATTTTTACTTGACATATCTTGTGCTGCATTTAGCATATCATTTTTAAATCTACTACCAATTGTATTCATGATACCTTGCATTGCAGCAGTTTCTCCCTTTAAAATAATACCTGTTCCAAGGAAATATGAAGATATTAATAGAATTCCAGAGATAGCTGCCATTTCACTTGCATTAGCATTAAAAGCAGGAATAGAATTCATTGCCATTAAATTATTACCAAGTTCAAAGATAAGGTTTGTTGCACTTTTTTCCATATAATAAAGTGCAATTGAATTAGCAACTGTACTTGAAAGATATCCTAAATGAATTGCAATAATACCCATTGAATAATTGATAAGCATTTTTTTAGAGTTTTCAAAACCCATTCCCATTGCAACTGGTATTACAAATAAAAATAGAGCATAAGAAAAAATTAGCATATAATGAATTACTAAAGGAGCCATTTTATTAGTCCAAGCCCAAGAGCCTAACCCATCAGTTTGCATTTGATAACTACTCTTATTAACAGAGTAATCAATTAAATCTCCACTTATTCCTGGAAGGTCATATTTATAGTCAGTAATTGTTTCTTCTAGTGTCTGAGATAGTGCATAGTTAAGCATACTAATTTTAAGGTTTTCAGAGTATGTTCCTAAAGTAGAAGTGATATCTCCAACTCTAATACCTGCTTCATATAAACCTTTTGCAATTTCTTCTTTATGAGTTTCATAGTCTATATCACTATTAATTTCACTAAATTTCTTTTCTATTAAATTTTCAATTGAAGCTCTTTTATCAACTATGTAATTGTATAAATCATTACATTTTTGTATTGTAACTGTTCCATCACTAAAAGTAGTATTTGTATATGCAGAACTTGGAATACCTAAAGTAATTGGGTTAATATGATCAACAATATCTTGACTTGGTTTTATGAAATAATCAAGCCCTACATCTGGAATATGTGATGTTGACATTGCACATTCTTTTGTATAAATTTTAAATGCATTTTTAAAAAAAGACAAAGGATAATTAGCACTTTCTTGATTAATAAAATTTGAAACTTTCATGAAGTTACTAATCATTTCAGGCTGTTTACCTAGACCAACTTTTGTAGCACTATTTTCAGTATTACTAAAAGCAACCTCCGTTATCTCAGCAACAGGTACTAGAACAGTAGATACAGTACTTGCAAGAAATACAAGTGCAAAAGACATATTATCTATTTTTGTATATGTTTTATTTTGTCCTTGTTGCCTTACATCTATAATATGAGCAGTTGTAGTAGGATATAATGTAGCAGAAAATAATCCAACCATAAGCATAATTGAATAAACACCTGTTTTAGAGTCCGCTTTTGAAAAGGCTAGTCCTGATCTTATAGTAGCAACCATAAGAGCCATTGCAATTGCAAATTCAATATAATTTGACTGTATAAGTGCAGCAATTGAGGTAAATACAAAGAAATAACTATCTGCATCACCTAACACATATATAGAAAATTCATCCATTTATTTACTTCTTATTTATCTTTTTCAATTTCAGCAATTGCGTCATAAAAAATTGAATCAATTATATTAATAGTTTCTCCTGAGTTTTCAGGTGCTCCATTTGCCTCAACCAGATAATTAATCGAAGACAATAGTAGATAAGCTGCTTTAATGCTTGCTATAGGATCTCTCTTTATCACTTTAAGAGTTTTGCTTCTTTCAGACATTAGTTATCCCCTTTTTTTCAAATGCTTCTTTTTCCATTTTTGCGTTATTTATAACACTAAATAAAAAGATTATAAGAGATACAGAAACAACTGCATACCCCTCTTCTACTCTAGAGTTATAAATCAAATATGCTCCGAACATAACTCCTATATTGAAATTAATTAAATTAATTAAAAAATTACCCATTTTGATATTTTCTTATTCATTTCTTTCCTTTTTTCATATTATTATGTGTAACTTATTATTTTTAAAAGTTGTTCTCTTTTTTCAAACATGTATTCCCATACAATATGAGCTTGCTCAGTACTCAAATCTTTACTAATCGACTCATTGTGAAGATAACCTGTTTTTTTAAGCCTGATAACTGTATTTTTTGAGAAATTTTCAAATGGATAAGGTAGAGTGAATCTTATCTCTATACCTTGTAATTCTTTTTTGAAATTTCTGAAATTATCAGAGAGATTCTTTTTTTCTTTATTTCTTTCTTTATTTATTTTATTAATTGTTGAACGGTCGTTTAACGGTCGTTGACTTGAGTCACTTTCACTTAAGTTTATTTGTTGACTTAAATTATCATCACTTAAGTTCATTTCTAATTGTTTGAGTTGTTCTTGCTGTTTTTGTTTTTTCTTAGCTGCACTTAGTTTTCCTGCCATACTTCTTTGCTGAACTTGCCTATAATATGGTTCAAGCCAATTATTGAGTTGACTAGAAAAAAATAAGCTACCATCTTCATTTTCTACTATCTGAAACAAGCCATATGTGTTAATGACCGTATTGATAACTGGTACACTCACTTTCATCTCATCAGCCAATAGATCAATATCATTAAGTGGATATTGATGTCCTTCCGTTTCTGCGAGTGTTTCAAGCAGGTATACAGCTATCCCATAACCCTGTACGTTGAAATCTTTGATCAATCTTTTTATATTTTTTCCATTTCTGAAATTAGTTGGAAAAAGAAAATTAGGGACAGTCTTACTCATCACTTTTCTTTCATTTATTTTCTATATTAGTATTTAGAATAATCGATAAGCAGTTAATATATTAATATTAGATATGATGCAGTCGATTAAAACCTTTAGTTGGTATTTAATTAGCTCTCTCTCTTAGTTACTCGCCAAAGTGTTTTAAGAGAGAGGATTAGCTAACATTTTCTAATTTATCTTTTTGTTTTAATAATTTTAAATGCACATACTCTTCTCCTTTTTCAATATATTCCTGTATTTCAGTCGACTTCCAAAACGCTGTACCTCCGTACTTATGCACCTGAGGAAATTTTAAATCTTTCATCTTGCAGTATATTGATGCTGTAGATATAGGAATAATTTTTTGGACATCTTTTCTTCTTAATAGTCTTTCGTTCATTTCTTATCCTTTTATATTCTTTTATATTCTCATATTTTATATATAGTATAAAATAAAGTATATAATTCTATATTGTATAAACTTAGAATTTTATAAATTTTGCTATACTTAATGTAATTTTTTATATAATTTTCTATAATATATAAATATTAAGGCTGTATATGGTTAATAAAATTGACAATATTTCAAATCTTTTTGATTTCGCTAATTCCACAGTCTACAAGTGGAAAAAAGAAAAACGACTAATTCTTAATCTGATTGATAAATATTTCACGGATGAAGATATTGAGGAATTTTTAGAAACTGGTAAAATCCAGAAATTTGAATATTTTAATACAATTCAAAGATCAATTATTGAAAAGAATCAAAAAATATACTTAAGATCTTTTACTGAAAAGTTCAGATATGAAGGACTTGCTAGTGCTTATGATATATTTATTCAATTTTATTTTTCATTCCTTGTAGAACTAAAAGAATTATTTGAAAATAAAAATCAAGCATCATTTCAATTATATGATGTATTAACGTCTTCTGTTAATAGTTTTTTAATAAAAAGATATTCCAAATCCTTGATGTCCTTATCTTCCGATAAAAAACTACAAAAAGAAACTATTGAAAACTTAAATTATGAAAACAATAGGGATTTAAGGAATATTCAAAAAAATACTATGTGTTTTAATATCTGGGGTGAAGATATGTTTTTCTATCTTGAGTATCTCTTAAAAGATAATTTACAAATTTTTTTAGATTCAGATAATGAAGAATTAATTTTTCATGCTGTTGGTTTTAATGTCTATTATAATTTAAAAGATGAATATAATGATGAAATTAAAGATATAATTATTTCAAATATATTAGAAGATAAAAGTAAAACTAATAAAAAAATCACAATGGATGATATATATCATCATATCAAACAACAAAACAACATAAGTTAAATTTCATAAAGTGGAATCAAATTGATACTTAATTTTATTACGGTAATCTTTACGGTATCATATTTAAAATATAAATTTTAAAAGCCTATTTTAGGCTTTTTAGAATAACTTTAAGTATAGGACATCTCCACCATATAACAATCTCACAATAAAATTCTAGATGCAAGTTTACTTATTTAGCTATTTATTCAATGGACATATCCTCTCCTCATACCAATCCATACAGAGAATTGGCAGTTAAAATTCCAAAAGATAATATTTAATTGTATTTAAATAAGCAAAAATAATTTCCCTAAACCTATTAAATTAAATCCTAGAATTACATTTTGGGGAAGAAGAGAAGGTTAATATTTGGATGAAAAGTAAGTATTAATGATATAAAAATTCTAAATTTACGAATCATATATGATGTTTAAAAGTTCATTTATCAAGTCATTTATGTTATACTATCGAATCAAAAATGATGTGTAATAAATTTGAACACGCATCAACTTCTAATTTATCAAAATAAAAGGACTTATTTTGCAAAAAAAAAGATGGATTTGGGAACAAGAAAAATACCCAAATTTTACATATAATAGAGATTTAATAGAAAGTTTACATAATAAAGCATCATTTAAACAAGGTAAATTGAGTGGTTATTTATCAATTCTTGACAGCAAAAAACTTGAAGAATTTAAAGAAGAAGCAATAATAGATGAAACTATAAGTACTTCTGCAATTGAAGGTGATTACTTAAAAAGAGAAAGTGTTCGAGATTCAATAAGAAAAAAACTTGGATTACTTGAAATATATGAAAATACTGAATACAAAACAGATAATTTAGTAGCCATTCAATTTGATATTAATTCAAACTATTCACAAGAATTAGAAATTGAAAAAATTTATTCTTGGCACTCTTCTATATTTCCTACTGGATATAGTGAAGGAATTAAAATTAATGTTGCAAGCTTTAGAGATGAAGGGGAAATGAATATTGTAAGTTCAAGAGGAACAAGTAGTGAAAAACTATATTATACTGCTCCCCCTAGTGAAATACTACTAGATGAAGTACATGAATTTTTAATCTGGTTTAATAAAACTGATGATACATTAATTAAATCCGCCATTGCACACTTATGGTTTTTGATAATTCATCCATTTGATGATGGTAATGGAAGAATTTCTAGAGCTATTGGAGACCTTATATTATCAAGAATTGAAAAGACGCAAGTTTCAAAGATTTATTCTTTTTCAAAATCAATAAATAAAGATAAAAGGAACTATTACAAAGCATTAGAAGCAACAACAGGATTTAAAAAGAAAAATGATCCTTTAGACATAACACAATGGATTATTTGGTTTTTAGAAACATTTATAAAATCAATAGATGAAACACTTGATAAGTTAGCATATATAAAGACTAAAACTAATTTTTGGGATATTCATAAAGATGACAATTTAAATTCAAGACAACAAAAAGTATTAAATAAAATTTTAGATATTGGAGTTGATAATTTTGAAGGTGGATTAACTAAATCAAAGTATGTAAGTATTAGTAAAACTAGTTCAGCAACAGCAACAAGAGATATAAAAGAACTTATGGATAAAAAATGTATTTATCAAATAGAAAATACTGGAGGAAGAGGAACTAAGTATTCAATTTTAATTTAAGAATTATAAAATATTTTATGATATAATTGCCATTATGAAAAAAGAAGAAATACTTGGAATATTTGAAAGTTATGCAAATAATACTCAAACTAAGCACATCCACCAAAAAGCTTTTAATTACTTCTCGAAATTCTTATAAAATAAGATTTAATATTTAGTAATTTTTTAGTTATTTACACATTTTAAGTTTAAAAAAGTAGCTATTAAAATTATAGTAATTTTAATAGCTATTTATAAAAGAAATATTATTCTATCTTCTCTTTTAAAGAAGCAAAAGCTTTTTTGTATGCTATAGATTGGTTATGATCTAGTGATAAGGTCATTGGCAAATCTTTTAAGAAATCAATAATTACTTCTATATTACTATTTGCAACGTGCGCTCTTGCTAACGCTGTACTTGCTTTTTTTTCGGCACTCATTCTTGTGTCCTTTAATATAATTTTTCTAACATTTAGATTATACTTAAAGAAAACTTTAGAATAGAGAATAAAGAAAATTATTTAAGATTATTTTCAACTTAAAGCTAACCAAACGCCAATACCCATCATCATAGACCCTGCAACTTTATTTATTACTCTAACATTTGAACTATTTTGTAATAGTTTTCGCAAAGTTTTACCACCCGTTGCATATATAATTAAACAAGTGAATTCTAAAATCAGAATCATAAATATTAAAACTATCAACTGTGAAGGCATAGGTAGATTTTCATCTATAAAAGGTGGTAATAAGGCTATAAAAAATGCCCAACCTTTTGGATTTGCAATTGCTGTTATAAAACCTTGTAAGGCTAGATTTCTTTTTGAAATATTATAATTACATTCATCAAGATTTATAGCCATTTTCCCACGGGAAAGCCACATTTGAATTCCAAGATAAATAAGATATGCTCCACCACCATATTTAAGTACTAAAAAAATACTTGGATACTTAAGCATAATAGTTGCCACTCCAATAACTGAAGAACCAGCAACAAGTCCAACTCCAATAAGCTCTCCATACATCATATAAAATGTTTTTTTCAAGCCTATACTCATGCCCATACTAAGAGATAAGGTCATACACATTCCAGGAGTAATTGAGACCAGAAAAAAAGTTGGGATAAATACAGCAAGAAGTGTTAAATTTATAAAATCCAAAATAATCCTTAATTAAAATAAAATTATATACAAAATTTGCAAGGTCTATTATTAATCTATTAATTCGCTTTGTGGTTTTCCTATATAATATCCTTGTGAATATTCTATTCCAAGTTCGTTTACAATATTGTATATTTCTTCATTAGATACATACTCAGCAATTGTTTTAAAGTTCATTTTTTTTGCAAATTCTACAATAGTTCTTACTATTTCCTTAGAGTTTTGATTATGTTCAATATCTTTTATCATACTGCCGTCTATTTTTACATAATCCGCATCAACTTTTATCAAATACTCAAAATTACTATATCCTGTACCAAAATCATCTATTGCAATTTTACAACCAAAACTTTTGAATAATTTAATAAAGTTAACAAACTCATCATATTTTTCTATATTTTCTGATTCTACTAACTCTAAAACTAAGATTTTACCCACATTATATTTTTTGATTTTTTTTATTAAATATTCGTTTAACTCTTTATTTAAAACATCTTCTATAGTTAAATTTATTGAAAACTCTAACTTGCTATTTTTAAACTTTTCAAAAGATAAATCAATAACTTTCTTAGTAATATTTATATATTGTTTTGATTTTTTTGCTAAAGATAAGAAATAGAAAGGAGAAATCAAAGTTCCATCTTCATCTTCTAATCTCACTAATGCTTCATATTTTTCTATTTTTTTAGTTTTATTGTTAAATATTGGTTGATAGTGAACTAAAAATTTATTTTCTGCTAATGCATTTTTAATCTTTGTTACCCAAGTTAAATTCATTTCAAATGCTTTTTCTATTTCTAATTTTTTTTCATATATAAGAATATTTTGATTAACTTTTTTAGCATGTTTATTTGCAATTTCTCCTGTTAATAATAATTCATAATTATTTTCAAATGAAATCCCAACAGTAGTAAGAATATCAAAGTTTTTCACTCCTAATTTGATTATAGAATCAGTCATTTTTTTATTTAATGTCCGTACATAATCAACAAATTTCTTTTTTGTTAAACTAGTATTTAAAATTGCAAATTTATCTGAATGCAATCTATACAGTTTAAATTCATAGTCATCCAAAGAATTAAGTAAAAGTTCAGCAAATTTTTTGATTACTATATCTCCAATAGTATGCCCATAAAAATCATTTATTGAAGAAAAATCATTTATATCTATTACAGCTAGATTATTACTAGCTTTTGTATGAATTTCTTCAAAAAGTAGCATTCGATTTCCACAATTTGTTAAGCTATCTTTTCTAGCAGATGCTAAAATACTCTCTTTTTGTAAAATCAAATCTGTTATATCATGTCTTATTCCAATATATTCAACTATCTCATTTTTTGTATTTAAAATTGGCATAATTGCATTATCGACATAATAAAAAGTTCCATCTTTTTTCTTATTTTTTAAAATTCCTGTCCATGTTTTCTTTGCTTGTATAGTTTTCCATAAATCTGTAAAAGTTTCTTTACTAGTTTCATCAGAACGTAAAATAGAGTGTGGTTTTCCAATAACTTCATGCTCTTTATATCCAGTAACTTCTATAAAGTTGTCATTTATATAAGTAATGGTTCCTTTTAAATCACTCTTTGTGATAATATTATTGGTATTCATTGCTGCTAAATATTCATCTAAAAAATGTTGAGTCTCTTCTAGTTTTTCTTTTGAGGCAAGAAGTCTTCTTGCAAATTTCTCAGGAATCAAAGATAAAAGTAAACCAATAAAAGCACTTATAAAAAGAACCATAACTATAATACTTAAAGCATGCTCCATCATATCCTTCTTAAGTTTAGCAATCGTATCATTTTTTATTTCTAAAATTAAAAATAATTTTTGTTTCAAACCTAATTCATCACTAATAAATTTGGTACAAATATTTTTGCTTGAATATTCATTGTTACTTAAAATAGCTTTAAAATCTTTTGGTAAGAAATCTTCAATTTTTTTATCTTTTGATAAAGCCCTAGACCAAGAAAAATCTTTTAATTCCTTATTAACTTCAAAATTACCTACAATTATTTCTCCATCATTATCAATTAGAGAAATATTGAATAAACTTGATTTTGTTAATTCTTCCAATAGATTTTTCATAAATATATTGAAGATAATGAAGCCTTCAAAATTAGAAGAACTATAAAAAGGCATAGCAATCCTAATTGTAGGTACATATGGTTTCTGAATTTTTCCAAACTCTTTATTTAAATCGATTTTTGAAGTCCAAAGAAAATTATCTTTTGTTTTTAATAGTTCTTTAAAGTAGTATCTATGTGATTTATTTTGTAATTGTGATTCTTTTATTATTAATTTATCTGCACCTAAATAGTCTCTTTCTAATCTAATTTTTTCATTCCCATTTTTCTCTATAAATCTTATTTGCATAATGTTTTTATCGGTAGTTATTATATGGGAAAAAAGAGAAATAAGATTTTTTTTATTTATATCATTAGGTTTGGTAAGATAATTATTAACAATAATATCATCTTTAAAAGAGTAAATATCAGTTCTGTAGTCATTAAGATTATTTTTTAGGAATTTGATTTTTTTATTAATTTCTTTTTTTGCATTTGTACGTATATCTTCTTCTAAATGTTCTACTTGATAGGTATAATTAGCATAAAATGTAATTAATATTACAATTACTCCAAAAATAAAAAAAGATAAAATAAAAAAAATTTTAATAAAAAAAGGATTTTTTTCAAAAAATGTAGATGAAATATATTTATTATACATATTAACCCCAAAAAAATCATTATAAATATTATATCAGAATTCTAGTTAATAGTGTTTAAAGTGTAGAGTTTTATCCTGATATAAAAAGATATTAAAGATACAATCTAGTAAAATAAAACAAAGACAAAGAGGGAAAAACAAATGACTGAAACTTTTAATTTATTATCTAATATTCCACTTTCTTCAAATCAAGAGATATTCGAAACAATTACACAAAATAACAATATAAAAATAGAAAGAATTATTTCTTATGGACAAACTACTGCAAAGGATTATTGGTATAATCAAGAAGAAGATGAGTTTGTTGTGATAATAAAAGGAAATGCAAAAATTACATATAAGGATGGAGAAATATTTGATTTAAAAGAAGGTGATAGTCTTTATATTAAAGCTCATCAAAAACATCAAGTAACTTATACTTCTAATCCTACAATATGGTTAGCAATTTTTATTTCACCCTCTTCTTAAATCAAAAACCACCATACCAAAATATATAAAGTGGTATTGTAACTACTGAAACAACTGTACTTAAAAATACAGCTAAACTAGCTTTTTCTGGTTTTGCATTTAACAGTACAGCTAAGGTTACTGTATTTCCAGCTAAAGGAACTATAGAGAATAAAAATATTACTTTGTATAAATCTTCATTTAAAATATGTAAAAAACTTTTATCTAGGTAAATTACACCCAACATTGCCAATGGCCAAAAAATAAATTTCAAGAAAAAAGTAATTGAGATAAATTTCATATCAAAATTATCAGGTTCACCTTTTATTCCAATTAATCCCATTCCTAACATCATCATTCCTAAAATACCGTAGGCTCCTTTAAATTGTCCCGTATAAGAACTAATTGATTCAGGAATTTCAAAACCTGCTACATTTAAAATAATTCCTAAAATAAAAGCATAAAGTATTGGAAGTCTTGACATCTTTTTCAAAGCTTCAGCTACTGTAAAATTACCTTTTGCTGTTACATAAAAACCTGTTGTACTTTCATATAAAAGAGAGGCAAGTACTGTAAAAATGTAAATATCAGCTAAATGTGGGGGAAATAAAATTATTGCTAAAGGAATTCCAAAAAAACCTGTATTTCCAGTCCCTGCTGAAAAAGATAGAATATTTCCAGTTGGATCTTTCCAAGAGTTTTGAAAAAGATATAAAGAAGCAAAGGCAATAATTGAACAAAAAATAAATAAAAATATTGGAAGAATAGCCATGGCTAAATCTATTTTAACACTTAATGTTGCTGAAAATACAACAATAGGACCCAAAATATATATTAATAAAGTTGCTACTGATTCTCTTTGTACATTTAACATTTTTGAAGATAAAAAACCTAAAACTACATTAATATAGATAGGAAATACTTTTAAAAGGATTACGAAAAAAAGGCTCATATTTTTCCTTGTGATGCTTATATAATTTATATTTAAATATTTATTCGTCTTGACTAATTAGTCAAGACGAATAATACCTAAATTATTCTATATTTATATTTTATTGTCAGTTTTTTTATCATATTTTTTATTTATAAAAGGTTTTACAAATTTAAAAAATATAAAAGCTAAAACAAAAAATATAAAAAGCACTGATATAAAAACATCCATTTTAGCCTTCCTTATTATTTATCTTCATTCCAAGAATTAATTTTATCTAGCAAACCTATACTTGAAGAGTCTAGATTATCTTTATTACTATTAGTATCTTGAAGGTGTGAAAGCATTTTTGTAGCAAGCTCTTTACCAAGTTCTACTCCCCACTGATCAAAAGAATCAATATTCCAAATTGCACCTTCTACAAATACTCTATGTTCATATAATGCAATAATTTTTCCTAATGTTTTTGGATTTAATTTTTTATACATAAGTGTAGAAGAAGGTCTATTCCCTTTAAATACTTTATGTGGTGCTAGTAAAGATATTTCTTCTTCGCTAAGTCCATTTTCTTTTAAAATTTTTGTAACTTCATTTACATCTCGACCATTCATTAAAGCTTGGCTTTGAGCTAAACAATTTGCAACTAATAAATCATTGTGAACTTTCATATCCTCTTCATGGTTATTAACACCCACCATAAACTCACAAGGAACAATATTTGTTCCTTGATGTAATAATTGGAAAAAAGAATGTTGTGAATTTGTTCCAGCTTCTCCCCAAACTATAGGGCCTGATTTTTCATATAATTCTTTTCCATCAGAAGATACTCTTTTTCCATTACTTTCCATATCAAGTTGTTGAACATATGAAGTAAAAGAGCTTAATCTTTCATCATAAGGAAGTATCGCTCTTGTTGCATAAGAACATATATTTGTATGCCAAATTCCAATAAGTCCTAAAATAACTGGCATATTTTCTTCAAGTGGAGTATTTTTGAAATGTTCATCCATTTCATGGGCTCCATTTAAAAATTCACTAAAGTTTTTTGAGCCAATGGCAATCATAACACTTAGTCCAATAGCACTCCAAATTGAATATCTTCCTCCTACCCAATCCCAAAATCCGAATACTCTATCATCACTAATTCCAAAAGCTTTTGTTTTTTCCAAGGCAGTTGAAAGAGCTGCAAAATGTAAATCTGCATTTTTTACACCTAAAGTTTTTTGAAGCCATTTTTTTGCAGAATTGGCATTAGTCATTGTTTCTATTGTTGTAAAAGTTTTTGAAGCTACTATTATAAGTGTAGTTGCTGGATTCAAAGTTTTTAAAGTATCGCTTAAGTGTGAAGAATCGATATTTGAAACAAAATGTACTTTTGGCCCATCTTGATATGGAGTTAAAGCTTGAGCAACCATTTGAGGGCCTAAATGAGAACCTCCAATTCCAATATTAATAACATCTGTAAATTTTTCATTTGTTGAAGATAAAATTTCACCATTTCGTATTGCCTCTGAAAATAATTTCATTTTTTCTAATACTTCTGAAATATCTGGCATAACATTTTTACCATCTACATAAATTTCTTTATTTTTATTATTAGGATTATTTCTAAGTGCTGTGTGCAAAACTGCTCTATTTTCAGTGATATTAATTTTATCACCTCTATACATTGCATCTCTTTTTGCTTCAACACTACAAGTTTTTGCCACATCTAAAAGCTTTGATAAAACTTCTTTATTTATGTGAACTTTTGAATAATCAAAAATCATGTCATCAAAAGAAATACTAAACTCTTCAAATCTTTTTGGATTTGAGTTAAATAATTCAGCAAGAGAAGTATTATCCAATTGCGTTTTAATTTTTTTTAGTTCTTCAAAAATCAATTCTCTTTTATCATTCATTTTAAGCCCTTTATTTTGTTAAATTTATACTAATTCTATACTTGAAATTGCTTCTTTACAAAGCCTAGTTATCTTCTCAAAATCACCATTTTTTATAGCATCTTTAGGAACGAACCAAGTTCCTCCAACACAAAGCACATTTTTTAGACTTAAAAAATCATTTAAGTTCTTTAAATTTACGCCTCCAGTTGGACAAAAGTTCATTTTTGAAAATGGTCCAGAAAAAGCCTTTAAAATATCAACTCCTCCTGCAATTGTAGCTGGAAAAAGTTTACAATAATATATATCATTATTTTGAGCCAACATAACTTCAGAAGCTGTAGCAACTCCTGGAATTAAAGTTATTTTATGCTTTTTTGAAGCATCAATTAATTCTTGTGAAATCCCAGGAGCAAAGACAAACTTAGCCCCAGCATTTTTAGAAGCTATTAAATCTTCCTCATTACATACTGTTCCTGTTCCCACATTCATTAAAGGCATTTCTTTTGAAATAATCTCAACAGCTTTTAATCCAGCAGACGTTCGTAAAGTTATTTCCATAACATTTACTCCACCTTTGCTCAAAGCTTGCGCTAAAGCCAAAGCATCTTTTTCATCTTCTATTGCAATAACAGGAACAATAGGTGATATACTCATTATCTCTTTTGCATTCATGCTTTTTCTTCTCCTATTAATTCAAAAATTGAAGCACCTTTTTCAGCACTACTGATATTTGCTCTTATTGATGAGAATAATTCTCTTCCAAAGCCATGCATATTTGCTTCCAAATTTGCTTTTATAATCTCTCTTTTTTCTAATTCTTCCTCATCAACTAAAAGTTCTATATTCCCATTTTTAACATCAAATTTTATCATATCGCCTGTTTTTATTTTTGCAATAATTCCATTAGATGAAGCTTCAGGAGTTAAATGAATTGCTGAAGGAACTTTCCCTGAAGCACCTGACATTCTCCCATCAGTTACAATTGCAACTTTAAAACCTTTATCTTGTAAAACCCCAAGAGGAGGCATAAGTCCATGAAGTTCGGGCATACCATTTGATTTAGGTCCTTGATATCGCACAACTGCAATAAAATCTTTTTCAAGCTCTCCTGCTTTAAAAGCTTTTTGCAATTGCTCTTGTGTTTCAAATACAATTGCAGGAGCTTCTATAAATAAATACTCATTTTTTAAAGCTGATGTTTTAATAACACTTCTTCCAATATTTCCAGAAAGTAGTTTTAACCCACCCTCTTTTGAAAATGGTTTTTCAACACTTGAAATTACAGTTTCATCTCTTGAAACTCTTGCTGTGTCTTTAAATATTACTTCATTATTTTCTAAAGATGGTTCAACAATAAAATTATCTAAGCCAAAGCCAACTACTGTTTGAACGTCATTATGTGCAATCTTAGCTTCAATAAGCTCTTTTATAACTACTGACATTCCACCTGCATCTCTAAAGTGATTTACATCTGCACTTCCATTTGGATACATTCTACATAATAAAGGGGTTACTTTAGAAATCATATCAAAGTCATCCCAAGTTAGGACGATTCCACAAGCTTTTGCCATTGCAATTAAATGGATTGTATGATTTGTAGACCCACCTGTTGCCATAAGTCCTATTATTGCATTTACGAAACTTTTTTCATTTACAATATCACTTAATGATATTTCATCATTTACTAATTTTTGTAAAACTTCTGCTGATTTTTGAGTAAGTTTTTCTCTTAATGGTGTATTTGTATTTACAAATGAAGCATTTGGAAGTTGTAATCCCATCATTTCTAATAACATTTGGTTTGAATTTGCAGTTCCAAAGAAAGTACAAGTTCCACATGAATGATAAGATTCTGATTCTGCTTTTAATAAAGCTGTTTCATCAACTTTCCCTTGAGCAAACTCTTGTCGCACCTTAGCTTTTTGCGAATTAGAAATTCCAGAAGGCATAGGACCACTTGGAACAAAAATAGCAGGAAGATGTCCAAAACTTAATGCTCCAATTAATAATCCTGGAACAATTTTGTCACAAACTCCTAAATAAAAAGCTCCATCATATACATTATGAGACATTCCAATTGCTGTTCCCATTGCTATGTTATCTCTGCTTAAAAGCGATAATTCCATTCCAGGTTGAGATTGTGTAACTCCATCACACATAGCAGGAACTGCACCTGCTACTTGTGCGGTTGCACCATTTTCTAAAAGTGTTCTTTTAAGAAGTGCAGGATAGGTTGAGTATGGTTCATGAGCTGATAACATATCATTATACGCTGTTATTATTGCCATATTTGGCTTTTGCATATTTATCATTGAAGATTTTTCTTCTTTGTTTAAAGGTGCAATTGCGTGAGCTAGGTTAGAACAACCTAAAGTAGATCTTGTCACTTTTCTTTCTTTTGCTTTTCTTTTAGCATTGGCAATTCTATTTAAATAAATTTCTCTACTTTTCTTTGAACGTTCTATTATATTTTGGGTTACTTCTAAAATTATTTTATTCATGCGTGGCAAACCTCTATATCTTTTATATTTTGATTTAAAATTGAGACTATTGGCTTTGTATATTTATCATTTAAGAAAATAGCCTCTTCATATACTTTTAATTTCTCATCACCTTCAATATGAAGAATAATATTTTTTGCACTTAAAATTGCTTTTAAAGTCAAACTCATTCTACTATATGGGGCTGTTGTAGGTTTTATGGAAATACACAAGTTTTCATTTTCTAAATTATAAGCTTCTTCTAACTTTTCATTTAAAGGAAAAAGTGAAGCTGTATGAGCATCTGCTCCCATACCTAAAATTATTACATCAAAAGGGAAGAGTTTTTCTTTATAAATTTCTGAGCATTTAGAATCAGCTTGAAATACATCTATATCTTCAAGATACATTCCAACAAATTTTGCTTTTTTTGCAAAGTTTTGTAATAGATTTGATCTAACTAATAATTCATTACTATCTTTATGTTTTGAATCTAGCCATCTTTCATCCACAAGACCTATGGTTACTTTGTCCCAAGCTATATCTATATTTGAAAGTCTTTCAAATAAAGGTTTTGGGGTGCTTCCTCCTGAGACTAATAAAGAAGCTTTTCCTTTTTCTTTTATTGATTCTTCAAGATAACTTGCAATTTTTTTACTTAATTCTAAAACTAAAGATTCTTTTGTTTTAAAACTACAAAATATATTACTCATCGTTCCAGCTTCTTCCATCTTGTGCAATCATTTGAACAGCAGCTGTTGGACCATCTGTTCCTGCTGTATATTTTTTCATAGGAACAAGATTATTTTCCCATCCTTCAATAATAGGATCAGCCCATTTCCATGCCGCTTCAACCTCATCAAGTCTCATAAATAGTGTTGCATTTGCTCTAATTACATCTAATATAAGTCTTTCATAAGCATCAGATTTTCTTTTTTGTGTTTGAGGAGCATTTAATTCTAAGTTTACTTCTTGAAGTTTCATATTTTCACTAAGTCCAGGAATTTTATTCATTAATCTAAGTTCAATACTCTCTTCTGGTTGTAATTTTATTACAAGTTTATTATCAACAATTGATGCTCCATTACTTTTTTCAAAAATTGAATGAGGCATAGGTTTAAATTGAATTACAATTTCAGAGTTTCTTTTTTGCATTCTTTTTCCACTTCTTATATAAAAAGGAACGCCATTCCATCTCCAGTTATCAATATCAACTCTCATGGCTGCAAAGGTTTCTGTATTACTTTGGGTTACCTCTCCATCTAAATATCCAGGAACTGATTCTCCTATAGATGAACCAGCTGTATATTGAGCTCTTACTGTTGAATTTGCAAGGGCTGTTGTTGTAATTGGTCTTAAGGTTTTTAAAATTTTTACCTTTTCATCTCTAATATCATTTGCATCAAGAGAACAAGGTGGCTCCATTGCTATTAAGCAAAGAAGTTGCATAAGATGATTTTGAATCATATCTCTCATAGCTCCATAATCATTATAATAATCCCATCTTCCCTCAGCTCCTACATTTTCAGCAACAGTTATTTGAACATGGTCAATATGATTTGAACTCCATAAATGTACAAAAAGTCTATTTGAGAATCTAAGTGCCATAATATTTTGATCAGTATCTTTTCCTAAATAATGATCAATTCTATATATTTGATCTTCTTTAAAAAAACTTAATACTTTTTTATTTATTTCTTGAGAAGATTTCAAATCTCTTCCTAGAGGTTTTTCTAAAACAACTCTTGTTTTTTCTGTAATTAAATCCCATTTTGATAAGGCTTGGCAAATTCCACCAAAAAATGCAGGAGAAGTTGAAAGATAATTGATTCTCTCTCTATCTTCAAATTCATTTAGAACCTCTTGAAGCTTGTCATATCCTTCATTTGTTGAGAAATCAACTGTTATTAATAGAAGTTTTTTAGAAAATATTTCATAATCTTTTTCAGTAAAACTATCTTTTGGTAAAAACTCTATAAGTCTTTCTTTTACTAAAGTTTTATGTTCTTGATTAGAAATACTTCTTCTCGAAATTGTTATAATCCTACTCTCATCTTCTAAGTATCCATCTTTAGATAAATGAAACAATGCCGGCATCAATTTTCTAAAGGCTAAATCACCATGCCCACCAAATAGTATAAAATCACATAAATTATTTTTTCTTGCCATTTTTGAACTTCTTTTTGTTTAATTTTTAGCTTTTATTATATTAATCATAGTTGAAAAATTTTTAAATGTCTATAGATATATGATATTTTTTATTTTATTATTACTTTTTACTCTTTTCTAACTCATAAAAATAGTTTGTTGCTTCAACATAGCCATCAACACTTCCACAATCAAATCTTTTTCCTTTGAATTTATAAGCGATTACCATTCCATTTTTTGCTTGAGAACAGAGGGCATCTGTAATTTGAAGCTCTCCATTTTTACCTGGTTTTGTATTTTCAATTTGTGCAAATATCTCAGGAGTTAAAATATATCTTCCTATTACAGCTAGATTTGAAGGTGCTTTATCATTATCTGGTTTTTCTACCATATTAGAAACCATAAACACCCCATCTTCTATTTGATTTCCTTCTATTACTCCATATTTGTGCACATCTTCTTTAGCAACTTCCATGGTTGCTACTATACAACATTTGTATTTTTCATATAGTCTTACCATTTGAGTTAGGATTCCATCACCTTTTGGATTTACACAAAGGTCATCTGCTAAAATTACTGCAAAAGGCTTTGTTTCACCTACTAATACTTTTCCTTTATAAATTGCATCACCTAAACCTTTCATCTCATTTTGTCTTGTATAAGTAAAGGTACATTTATTTATTATATTTCTAATATCATTTAACATTTTCTCTTTATCAGAACCTTTTATTTGATGTTCAAGTTCATAAGAAATATCAAAATGATCTGTAATTGCTCTTTTACCACGACCTGTAATTACAGACATAATATTACATCCAGCTTCCATAGCTTCTTCTACTCCATATTGTATTAATGGTTTAGTTAAAACAGGTAGCATCTCTTTTGGCATTGCTTTTGTTGCAGGAAGAAATCTCGTTCCATATCCTGCTGCTGGGAAGAGACAGTTTGTTATTGATTTTGAATTATTTAACATTTTTATTGTCCTTTGTTTTTTTATATTTAAGCCAAATCATTTGATATGGTTCTAAAGTTATTTTTCTATCTTTTCCATAATCTTCTTGAGTATAAACAGTCGAATTTAAAGAAATTATATCATAAAGAGGAAGAGGAATATTTTTAGGTAAAGTACAAATTACTTCTTCATTTGAGAAGTTGTGAATTGTAATAATTCTTTCAATATTTTTAGAACATTTTTGATCAACTACAAAAAGTCTATCATCTAAATTTAAAAACTCAAATTCTCCAAAAGGATTAAAAGCCTCTTCACTTATTCTAATTGAAATTAATCTTTTGTAAGAATCAAACATAGTTTTTGATAAACTTCCTTGGCTACTTAGCTCTTTTTCTAACCAATCGATATTATACTTTTCTCTATTTATTGTTCTGTTCATTCCTGAATGTTTTACTCCATCATGATAATTTCGTGAACCAACAAGAGAATGAAAATAAATTCCTGGAACTCCAGGCATTACTAAAACCGTAGCTTGGGCTAAAAGCATTCTTTTAAATCTAAGGCTATCCTCTTCTTTTGGATTAGTTAAAGCATCTATATATGAACAATTTAACTCATAAGGTGTTTTTGTTCCATCTTCTTCTGCTCTAAATGAAACTAAACCCCCATGTTCTTGAACTTTTGTCACAATATAATTCACCTCATCATTAGATAAAATTCCATTAATTGGCCTAAGCCCTATTCCATCATGGCTTGCAGTAAAATTAAAAAAACATACTTTATTACTTGGAAGGCTTAATGTCTTTGCCCAAGAGGTCAAAGTTTTAGTATTTTCATTTAAAATTGAGTGAACTAATAAAGGAGGAAGTGCAAAATTGTAAACCATTTGCGCTTCATCAGCCCCACTTCCAAAATATGAAACATTTTCATGATGAGGAACATTTGTTTCAGTAATTATAATTACCTCAGGGGCAACTTCATGAATAACTTCACGCATAAGTTGAATTAATTCATGAGTTTGGGGAAGATGTACACATTGAGTACCTAATTCTTTCCAAATAAATGCGATAGCATCAAGTCTTATAAGAGTTGCACCTTTTTCAATATAGTAAAACATAGCATCAAGAACATTTCTTAAAACCCTATGACTTTTATAATTTAAATCCACTTGGTCTTTGCTAAAGCTTGTCCATATATGTTTTATTTTTCCTTCATCATCAGTAAATTCACTTAATAGTGAACTTGCCCTTGGACGAACTACTTTTGATAAATCTACACTTGGATCAACTTCAATAAAATAGTCTTGAAAATATTTATCCCCTGATAAATAAGCTTTAAACCAATCTGAGAATTGAGAAACATGATTAATTACTCCATCAACCATAAGTCTATACTCAGCACTTATTTGTTCAATTTCTCTCCACGAACCCATTTGTGGATCAACTGCATTATAATTTACTACAGAAAAACCATCATCTGAAGAAGAGGGATAAAAAGGAAGAATATGAATAGAATTAATTATTCCTTTTAAATAATTATTCATAAACTCCTTTAAAGTATGTAAAGAAGGCTCGTGATTCTTATTAACTTGGTCACCATAAGTAATCAAAATAATATCTTTTTGACTTAAGTGATACTCTTTTGATTTTATTCTAGATTTATACTTAAAAATCAAGTCAATAATGCTACTAACCGCTCTTTCAGCAGTTTCAGGAGGATATAATTTATGTATTCTTTTATTAATATTATGATTAGCGTCAGATATATGTTTTTTTGCTTTCATTTATTCATTATCCCTTTTTACATAGGATGAAAATTTATCAGAAAAATCAGGCATTACAGATCTAACTGTAATCCAAGGAGATAAAGAAGGAATCCCCATTGGGTCTTCGTAAAAATCTTGGGCTGCCTCTTTTATAGCCTCTTGAAAAGCTTCAACTGCTTTAATCTCTTTTTCTCTATCATAAGCTAAACCATTTAATTTGCTTAAAGCATTATATTTTGATATTTCAAATCTTGCTTCTTGAAAATAAGTTGATAAAAGAGTTTTAAATGAAGCTTCTGAAAAAACCACTCCTTCTTGGGATAAAACTCTAAAAAGTGTTATTGCAATATCATTTGCCATTTTATAAATCCCACCACCACTATCTACACTTCCTAATTCTTGATGTTTATGTTCATAACTTTCCATAATCTCTGTTTGACAGATTCTTCTATTTGAAGTATTTTTATAAACCTCACTTAAAGTTGAAACTTCTAATCCCCAAGTTGGAGAAATCGCTATTCCCCTACCTAAAGTTCTAATAAATGAAAACTCTCCTGAAAGAGAATATCTAAAACTTTCCATATATTCTAAATACCTATTGCTTCCAAAAACTTTTGTTAGTGAGTTTATTAAAGGTGTATATAAAAGCCTAGTAGCTCGTCCATGAAGCTTTTTATTAACTCTTGAATAAAATCCTTTATTAAACTCAAAATCAAGTGCTGGATGAATAATTGGATAAAAAAGTCTTGCTGGAATTTCTCTTGTATAATTTACAATATCACAGTCATGTAAAGCAAAAGCATAGGCATCATTATCAGTTAATCCATAACCTATCATTGTCCATACATTTCTTCCTTTTCCTGGAGTATCAAGTCCAGGAAAGTTCTCATGGGTTAAATCATTATATAATTCTTTAATAAGTGGTCCATCATTCCATAAAACATCAACTTTGCAAGGTAATACAGACATTAACTCTTTTACCTCCTCAAATTGCTCCTTACTTGCTTGATCCAGTCCTAAAATAATTTTATAAAGATATTTTACTTCTTTTAATTCTTCAATAATTTTATGCATAGCAGGAGTCTGAAACTCAGAATATAGGGCTGGTAAAAGTAGTACCATTCTATGTCTTTTGCCAAAATCCATTAATTCATTTTCTATATCTTCTAAAGGTCTATTTCCTAAGTTTTGAAGTGTTGTAATAACACCATTTTGAAAAAAATCTGCCATTTGTCATATCCTTATTTTTGTTTTAAAACTATTATAAAATCCATTACATTTGTGCCTGTGATTCCAGTGGTAAAGTCATAATCTAGTTTTTTGAAAAAGGTATTACTATCACTGTTTTGTAAGTAAAGGTTTTCATCCAAATTCTCTTTTTTTATTTTTTCATAAATATCAGAATCTAAAAAAGCTCCATTTGCTTTTGAGTGGCCATCTATTCCATCACTTCCTGCACATAATATTGAGATATTTTTATTTAGTTTTTTCAACTTGTATTCAATTAAAAGTCTTAAGGCTAATTCTTGATTTCTTCCACCAAAACCAGAATTTTCATTTACAATAGTTGTAGTTTCCCCACCAAGAAGTAAACAAAAAGTTTCATATTTTTTATCATATTCTTGAATTTTTTTTATAATATAAAGTGAAGCTTCTTGTGAAGTTTTTTCTAAAGTTGTTGTTAGGATTTTTACTTTTTCTAGCTTGTTTTTTTGCTTGTTTTCTAAAAAGTTTTTTGCCTCTTTTAGTGCAATTTTATTATTGCCAATTATATGATGTTTAAAGTTTTGCTTAGAGTTATACATTGGAGCAGAACCAATAGTATTTAAATCATCACCAATAACATCACTTAAAACTAAAACCGTGCCTTTAGCTTTTATTTTGTTGGCTAATTTCCCACCTTTTATTCTTGATATTGATTTTCGCACTGTGTTTAAAGCTTTTATATCTATTCCACTTGTTAATAAACTTGATGATATTTTTTTAAAATCTGCTAGATTCAAGCCTTTAATTGGCTTTTCAACCATAGCAGAAGCACCACCTGAAAGTAAGAAAATAAATCTATCTTCTTTCTTTAATTTTTTAACTTTTTTTAAAAGTAAATTACCAGCTTCTATACTTTTTTTTGATACCTTGGGATGAGTAGAAGTAAAATGTTTTAAGTATTTTAAATCACCTTTTGAATGGGAGATTACTAAACCACCTTTTATTTTACTTCCTAAAATATTTTCACACTCTCTAGCCATAGAGAAAGCTGCTTTTCCAAGAGCAAAAATATATAAGTTTGCAATTTTATCTAAATCTATTTTTTCATCAACAATATTTAAAATTGATTTTTCTAAATAAATATTATCATTTATGATAGATTTAGCTTTCACCTTATTTAATGCTTTATAAAATATTGTTTTAAGTTCTTTTCTAGACATTTTTTAGCACCATCTCATTCCATCCTTTTGAACCTTGATAAGTTGATTTTTGTATATCTTTTATATTACAATCTAAATATTCATCTTCATAATTTTTTATTATTATTGCGGTATTTACATTTTCTAACATTGTTATATCATTCTCTCCATCGCCTAAAGCAATTGAATTTATTCTTTTATTAAAAACTTTTTTAAATATCATTTTTGTTTTTTTAATAGCTTCACCTTTATCTTGAAAAACTCCAATTAAATGATAAAATCTTCCACCTTTTGTAATTTTTATATTATATTTATGTGCAAGAGTTTGAAGCTGTTTTAAAGAAGAATCATCTTTTAATAAAAAAGGTTCGGTAAAATCTCTTTGTTTTGAAAGTTTTGCATCATCAATGCTTAAGCCTGTATATTTAACCAGTTCAGGTAAGGTCATATCACTAAAACCAAACATTCCAAACTCTTTTTTATATTTGTTATAAAAATCTAAAATATTTTCATAACTAAGCCCTAATTGTAAAACATAATAAGCATCAAATTCTTTTAAAAAAGAGAAGTCTAAACCTTGATATTTTTTAGGAATAAAAATTGCAGCACCATTTTCTATAATAAAAGGCTCGTTTATTCCTACTTTTTTTTGAAGTAATTCTACTTCAACTTTTGTTTTGCTTGTAGTAAAAATAAGAGGTATTTTTTCCTTTGATATTTTTAACAAAGCTTCTTTAGAATCATCAAAAGAGTAATCTTTATGATTTAAAAAAGTTCCATCTAAATCTGTAAATATTAATGTTTTCATATATAAATTATAGCAATCTATACATGATATTCTATATTCAGGCTGTATAAACAATATACATTAATAAATGAATTATTTTATTAATAGTATAAAAAATAAGTAGATTTTTAGATTTTTCTAAATAAAAATATTAATTAAGTTAAGTAATTTAAAAGCTATTTAAGTAAGATACCCATAGAATACCTAAGAAAATTTAAAGGAATTAGATGGAACCAAATTACGACAAAATTATTGTATTAATTATTGTATTCGTAGCGTCATTTTTAACATGGAAGATAATAAAAGATTTTTACATAACTAAATTTCATAGAGTTTTTGCACACTTAATTGCAGTAATCACTTCGTCATTTATGTTACTTTCAACTATGTTTTTGTTTTTACCTAAAAACTATCAAAGAGGAATAAGTCCTGATGTTGAAATAACTTCTGTATCTATAATAACTGTTATTGCTATGGTTTTTGTTATTTATGTATTTTTTAAATATATCCCAGAAAGAAATAAATAGATTTTATTTCTTTAAGAATGCCACTGCATTATCAAAAGAGAGTGGTTTAGAGAAGAGAAAACCTTGACCTAGTTCGCAGTCTAAGGTTTTTAAATACTCTTCTTGCTCAATATATTCAATTCCTTCAGCTATTACTTTATAACCCAAACTTTTTGATAAGGCCACAATCGCTTTTGATATTTGAACATTATTATTATCATTTGGGGTTCCATCTATAAAAGATTTATCAACTTTAATAACATCAATAGGAAGTTTTGTTAAATAACTTAAAGAAGAATATCCTGTTCCAAAATCATCAATTGAAAATCTAAATCCTAATTCTCTTAAATTGTTTATTGTTTCCATATTATTTTCTGAAAACTCTATAATATGTCTTTCTGTGATTTCTATCTCAATCTCTTGAGGATCTAATCCTAGCTTACTAATTATATAAAAAATATCATTTACAAAGTTTTTATCTCTAAACTGAATACTAGAAATATTAATAGCTATATACTTAAGTTCTTTATTTATTTTTTTAAATTCTGTAAAGTCTCTACAAGCTGTTTCAAATATAAATTTACCAATTTCAATAATATCTCCTGTAAGCTCTGCAATTGCTATAAATTTTTCAGGAGAGATAAAACCTAATTGGGGATGTTCCCACCTAACTAATGCCTCAAACGCTATAACTTTTTTAGTTTTTAATTCATATTGTGCTTGATAATTTAAAAATAATTCTTCTTTTTCAATAACATCTTTTAATGCTTGTTCAATATTTAGCTGTTCGTGCACATCAAGAGATAATTGTTTATCATAATATTGATAGGTATCTTTCCCAAGCTTTTTTGCATGATACATAGCTGTATCAGCATTTTTGATTAAGGTAGTAATATCTTTTCCATCATCAGGATACATAGCAACACCAATACTTCCACTTGTAGTTAAAGTATTATTGTCAATAGTTATAAGCTCCTTAATCACATCTAGTATTTTTTCACAGACATAACCTGCAGATTTTTTATTTACACTAGAATCAAGAACTACAATAAATTCATCTCCACCCATTCTAGCTAAAGTGTCAGTCTCTCTTAAAACTTTTCTAATTCTATTTGCAACTATTACTAATAATTTATCACCTATTCCATGACCTAAAGTGTCATTAATATTTTTAAATCTATCAAGGTCTATAAACAGCACAAATAAATTTGAGTTATTTCTTGCAGCAAAAGAGATAGAGTATTCAAGATTTTCTTCAAGTTTTACTCTATTTGGTAACTTTGTCAAGCTATCATGATAGGCTAAGAAATTTGCTTTTTCTTGGGAATCAATAATTTCTTTAAGGCTTGTATGAACAGCAACATACTTTGTAATTTTATTATTGCTGTCTTTTACAACAGAGATATTTAACCAAATAGGAACAATCTCTCCATTTTTTCTTTTATTGTAAATTTTTCCTTTCCATCTTCCTTTTTCATTTAATTCATTCCACATTCGTTCATAATAAATTTTATCATGCATATTCGATTTAAATATATTAGGTTTTTTTCCTATTAGTTCTTCTTTTCTATATCCAGTAATAACTTCAAACGCTTCATTAACTGTAATAATTGTTTTATCAACATCACAGATTAAAACTCCTTCTTGAATATTATTAAAAGCAATTGATGAAAGTTTGATAGTTTCACTTTGTTCTATATATTTTGTGATATCAAGTTTAATAGCCAAGTAGTTTCTTAATTCATTATCAATAATAATTGGAAGAATTGAAGCTTTTTCATAAAATAAAGTTCCATCTTTTCTTTTATTTATTAACTCACCTTCCCACTTTTCACCTGCATCTAATTTTTCATTTAATTCTTTATGAGTTTCATCAGTAGTTTGTTTTGAGCCTAAAACTCTAGGATTTAAACCTTCTATTTCACTTTTTAGAAAACCTGTCTTTTTTTCAAAATTGTCATTTACATATAAAATATTTCTATTTGCATCGGTTAGAACTACTGAATTATCACTTTTTTCAACAGCATATTTAAAAGCAAATAATTCATTTTTTATTTTTGAAGATTTTCTATTTTCTCTATAAATCATAAAAGTTACAACAATAATAGAAATAAAGAAAAATAAAGAAATTAAAATTTGATAAAATAATTGTTCTTCATGCTTATTTATAAGTTGAGTATTTATTTTTTCTAATTTTAATTTTATATTTAAACTTTTAGCATCTATATTTATTTTTTTCATATAATCAATGTTTTCTAGTATTTTTTCTAAATGAATATATAAAAACTCCAAGCTTCTTAAATCTAACTTCTTATTCTTTTTCTTTATAATTTTAATATTTTTTAGAATATATGTTTTATTATCATTTAAATCAATAAAATTTTGCATAAGCATAAATAAAGTGCTATTTATAAGAATTTTTAGTTCATCTTTTATCTTCTTACTTTTAATAAATTCTTGATTTAATTCATATATATAGTGTATTGAGTTTAAATTTGTAGATTGCCTTGATTTAAATCTTTCAATTAATTCTACTTTTTTTTCATAAGCAGAAGACATTCCAATTACACTTTCATAAAAATCATCTCCAAACTCTTTTTTTAAATTCTTTTGTAAAAGTAAATCTAAAATTTTTCCGAAATTATTTATATTATTCATAGGGAAATCAAAATTTACAAACCTATCTTTTTTATCAAGAAAACTATTTAAAGATTGGTCTAAATATATTAAACTGTTAAAACTCTTTTTATAAGAATTATAATTTTTCAAACTATTAAATAATGAATATAAATAAAAAAACATTATAAATATAATTATTGTAAAAAAAGTTAGAAGCAAATTAAATGTGTTTTTTGTTTTAGTCATGTTTTTTATTTTCTATAATTTTTAACTTTCCTGTTAAGGTCTTTAAAAAAGCCACAATACTTAAAATCTCATCTTGTTTCATTGGGCGCCCCAATTGTACTAAAGCCATAGTACTAACTGCGCTTTCTAAATCATAATATCTTCCATCATGAAAATATGGCGAAGTAAGGGCTATATTTCGTAAACTTGGTACCTTGAAATAATATTTGTCATCTTTGTTTTTAGTAACATTAAATCGACCTAAATTATCATTTTCTATTTCCATAAGCGTGCCAAATTTATTATATAAATTTCCTCCAATATTTACTCCATGATGACAGGTTATGCAACCTTTATCTTTAAAAAGTCTATACCCTTCTTTTTCAAAATTTGACAAAATATCTTTTTCCCCTCTTAAATATCTATCAAATTTAGAATTTGGTGTAATTAAAGTTTTTTCAAACTCTGCTATGGCATTTGCCACATTCTTTTTAGTAATTCCATCTTTATAAACTTTTGAGAATTCATTTTTATATTCTGTTTCTTTTAATTGAGGAATTAATTTACTAAAGTCATGTGCCATTTCAATAGGATTTTCTATTGGTCCAAAAGCTTGTTCTTGCAAATCTTTTGCTCTACCATCCCAAAATTGTCTAAAATTAAAAGTTGAATTTAAAACTGTTGGAGTATTAATATTTCCAATTGCACCATCTACGCCTACTGCGAAAATTAAATTATCATCTCCTCCATTTTGCAAATCATGACAACTTGCACAAGAAAGAGTATTATTTGACGAAAGCCTAGTATCATTAAAAAGTTTTTTTCCTAAAAGAGCTTTCTTTAGATTATATTCTATATTTTGAGGGATGGGAGTTATAGTAGCAGCAGGTACGGTAATTACTATAAAAATTAAGCATGTGAAAACTATTCTTAACAAAGATATTCCTTTTTAAATTTAATAAAATTAGTTTTGACATGCTTCACAAATACCATAAAGTTGCATTGAATGACTTGTTATTTTAAATTTATTTTTCTTAGCTATTCTATCTTGTCTTTTTTCAATTTCATCATCCATAAATTCTACTATTCTTCCGCAGTTTATGCAAATTAAGTGATCATGATGTTCTTTAGTATTACTCTCATACTTTTTACCATCTGCACCAAAAGCTATAGAAGTTATAAGATTAACTTCTTCTAAAAATCCTAAAGCCCTATAAACAGTAGCTATCCCAATATTAGATTCAGGTTTTTTTGTTTTGATTAGATTATATACTTCTTCAGCAGTTAAATGCCCTTCAGCATGAATTAAAATATTTAGAACAATCTCTCTTTGCTCTGTATATTTAAGCCCTTTTTTCTTAACAATTTTTCTTAATTCTTCAATTACTTCTTCACTTTTTATCATTGTAAATAACCTTATAAATTCTGTTATACTATTATTGCAAAAAACAAATCAATATTACTTAAAATTAGGCAATAAAGTAAAAAGTTTAATCATATTTGATATTTAATAATCATTATTAAGATTAATTCTTTATTTTAAGTTAAGATTATGTATTATTTCATTGATAATCATTATCGATGGAAGGAAAGGTCTACAATTGAAATTAAGTGAAATACAAAAAGGCGGATGTGGAAAGATTATAAAAATCAATTCAGATTCAATATTAAAATCAAGATTCAGTTCTTTTGGAATAACCAGAGGGGCAACTGTATATATAATTCAGCAAACTATGTCAAAAAATACAATTGAAATTAGAGTAAAAAATACAAGCATAGCTTTAAGAATCTCAGAAGCAGAACTTATAGAAGTAGAGCAAATACAATGCGAAATATAAAAGATAAAAGATTAATAAAAATAGCCTTAGTAGGTCAGCCAAATGTTGGTAAATCAATGCTTGTTAACTCAATATCTAATTCTAAACTAAAAGTTGGGAATTTTTCAGGAGTTACTGTTGAAAAAACTCAAATTGAGTTTGAATATAAGGATTACTTATTTAAAATTACTGACCTTCCTGGTTCTTATGCTTTAAATGAATATACCATAGAAGAAAAAGTTACAAAAAATTATTTAGAAGAGGCAAATTATGACATTATTTTAAATGTTATTGACTCTACAAATTTAGAAAGAAACTTATACCTTACAAGTGAGTTACTTGTACTTGATAAGAAAATGGTAATTGCTCTAAATATGACTGATGAAGCAAAAAAAGAAGGTATAGAAATTGATGCAAACCAATTAAGTAAAATTATTGGAAAACCTTGTGTAAAAACTTCTGCAAAAGAAAAATCAGGAATAAGTGAACTTATTGAAACCCTAGTAAATAAATATGAATCACAAAAATTTAATACTAAATTGATTTTTTCTGATGTAATTGAAGAAGAGATAGAAAATATTATAAAATTGTTTGTAGATAAAAGATATTTAAGTGATGTTCATTATAGAGAAATAGCAATAAAACTTTTAAAAGAAGACAAAAAAACATTTTTAAAATTTCATGATGAACCAATTTGGATAGAGCTTCAACCTACTCTAACTGAAGCCTTTGAACATATTTACTTACATTTTGGCACAAAAAATTTAGATGATATTTTTGAAGATGAAAAATTTGCCTTTGCAAAAGGTGCTGTTACTGAAACTGTTAAATCAAAAAAATTACCTGAAGAAAAATCTATTACTGATAAAATTGATAATATTTTAATTAATAAGTTTGTAGGTCTTCCTATTTTTCTTTTTTTGATGTGGGGACTTTTTCAATTAACTTTTGAACTTGGAAATATTCCAATGGATTTAATTGATGCTTTCTTTGCAAGTTTAATAGATAAAACAAAAGAGGTATTTGGAAACAATGAATTATCTTCCTTAATAGGAGATGGTGTTATTGCAGGGGTGGGAGCTGTTATATTATTTTTACCTAATATTGTGATCTTATTTTTAGGAATTGCCTTACTTGAAACTACAGGATATATGAGTAGAGTTGCTTTCTTACTTGATGGTTTTTTTCATAAATTTGGATTACATGGAAAGTCATTTATTCCTTTAGTAACTGGGTTTGGATGTTCAGTTCCAGCTTATATGGCAGCTAGGACATTAAAAAATGATAGAGATAGACTTCTTACTCTTTTTATAATTGGTTTTATGTCTTGTGGAGCAAGACTTCCTATTTATGTCCTATTTACAGGGGCTTTTTTTGCAGGAGATAATGCTGGAAATATTTTATTTTTAATTTATATAGCAGGGGCTTTATTAGGTCTTATTGCAGCAAAAGTTCTTAAAATAACTGTATTTAAAAGTGAAGATGAACCTTTTGTTATGGAAATGCCAAAATATAGAAGACCTTCTAGTAAACTAATTTGGCATACTGTTTCTAACCAAGCTTTAATGTATTTAAAAAAAGCAGGTACTTATATCTTAGCTGCTTCCGTTTTAATTTGGTTTGCTTCAAACTATCCAAAACATTTAGAGTATGAAGAGTTAATGAATGTAAAAATAGAAAAAGCAAATTCTGAAGAACAAAGATATGAATTAAAAAGTCAAATTGTTCTTTATAATCTTGAAAATTCTTACTTGGGGAAAATTGGTAAATTTTCACAACCACTTTTTGAGCCACTTGGTTTTGATTGGAAAATGACTGTTGCCTTGGAAACTGGATTGGCTGCTAAAGAGATTGTTGTTTCTACTTTAGGAATTTTATATGGCTTGGGCGATGAGTTAGATGAAAGTAGTGAAAGCTTAATAGAGAAGATTAGAAATAATATACCTTTTGCTTCAGCAATGGCATTTATAGTATTTGTTATGATTTATTTACCTTGTCTAGCTGCGTCAATGGTATTTGCAAGGGAAGCTGGAGGATGGAAATATTTAGCATATCTTTTCATTTTTACAACAACAACCGCATGGGTATTATCATTTATTACTTATAATGCTGTAGTATTTTTAGTATAAGAGTTTTTACTCTTATGCTTTATTGTATTTCAAAAGTTGTAGAAGTTTCTAAACCATTGTCAGTTACTTTAAACTGCCAAATCCCTTTCATTCGTCCTTCTATATATCTAAAATCATAAATTGAACCATGTCCTGCTGGTAAAAGTAGAGTTCTTTCTCTAGAAACTTCTCCTGTAGGAGAAATCCATTGAGCTAGTATTTCTTTATCTTCTTCTATTCTTTCATGTTCATATTTACAAATTATTGAGTTTTCATCTTCTAAAATCAAACAATCTACACTAACTTTTGCTTCTTCATCAATTATTTCTGCAAAAACTACAGATGTAATAAAAAGTATTAAGTATATTGCTTTTTTCATAGTCTCTCTTTTAAAAAATGGTGCGATAATCGCAATTATATCATAAAAACCATTAGGTGTAAGGTTCCCATATAGTTTCTTCTTCAAGGCTTGCTCTATTCTTTAAAACCTCAAAAGGCTTGTAATATTCTTTGTATCCCATTGAGTAATGGTCTTTAATCCAATATCCTAAATAAATATATGGAATATTCAACTCTTTTGCAATTTTAATTTGTGCTAAAATTGAAAATTTTCCTATTGATAAATTTTCAAAATCATGGTCGTAAAAGCAATAAATAGAGGAAAGTGATTTAGATAAAATATCTACTAACGCCACTCCAATTAGCTTATCGTCTCTTACATATAAAAACTCTTTTGTAAATTCATCTTTACCTTGAACATATGATCTTTCATATTCAGCAGGCTCAATTGAAGTATAAGACCAATTTTTCTTTTTATTCATAAAAGAGTGATATTTATCATATAAATTTAAATGATCCAAGGTTATAGAAGGTTCTTGAATATATAATTTTGTATCTAAATTTTTTCTGAAAACTCTTTTTTCAGAACGCGAAAACTTATAATTCTTCACATCAATTCTCATTGAAACACATTTCATACAATCTTTACATTCAGGAACAAAATGCATCTTACCAAAACGTCTCCAACCATGTTCAAGCATATTTTGATAATCTTCTTTTGTACAATCATGAATATATCTATATCTCATGTCAGAGGTTTCTTCTTTAAAATAAGAGCACTCTCTATTCTCTTCTAAAAATTCAATATCTCTTTCTAATATATGCATAATTATTCGTTTATTTTTTCTTTTATCTCTTTTGCTGCTGAGCAAATGTTTTTCATTTTTTCATTGTTTGATAAGCTATCATCTATTAAATGCTTAACAAATGTGCTTCCAACAATTACTCCATCAACACCTTTAGACTTCTCTTTACAAGTTTTTTCATCAACTCCAAATCCTATATAAAGAGGCGTATTAGTATACTTTTTTATTGTGCTGATTATTGTAGTTAAATCTTCACTTTTACCGCTTCCCGTAATTCCTGCATATGCTACCATATAGATAAATTTTTGAGAATTTGAAACAATTTCTTTAATTCTATTTTCTGTATGTGTGGGAGCTACAAAAGAGATATTTGCTTTATTATACTTTTTAAATAATGGCTCTATTAACTTTGCTTCTTCATTAGGAACGTCAGGAATTATAAGACCATTTATTCCAAATTCATCAGCTTTTTTTAAAAAATTTTCAATCCCATAATGATAAAATGGATTCATATATCCCATCCATAAAGTATCCATTTCAGGAGCTATTTTAGAACTTACTTCAAATAAATCTTTTAACTTAAATCCATTTGCAATTGCCATTTGATTTGCTTTTTCAATAACAGGACCATCTGCAATGGGGTCAGAAAAAGGGATTCCAAGTTCTAAACAATCAACGCCTGCTTCTTTCATATTTAATGCTAAATCTACACAAAAATTATTGCTTGGTATTGATGATGTAATATATCCAACTAATTTTTTCAAAATAAAATCCTATAATATATTTAATTAAGGAAATATTTTAGCGAATTTTATCTTGATTTGATATGAGTATATATTTAGAACTACAGTTTTAAGCAGACTCTAATTTCTAGAAATTAATCTAAATAAAAATGAATGCTAATTCTTCTATTAAAAAGGATAAATTAGATACAATAATCTTTAAATTTAAAGAAAAAATAGGAAATTTATTGTGAGTATTATTAAAAACGATTTTGAGAAAATGAATATAACAAAAATTAAAAATTCTAAGAAAAATGCTAAAAAATTAACAATGATAACAGCTTATGATGCACTTTTTGCAAAACTATTTGAAGAAATTGCTGATATGATATTAGTAGGAGATAGCCTAAATATGAGTTTTGCTGGACGTCCTGATACTTTATCTGCAACTTTAGAACAAATGATTTATCATACAAAGGCTGTTTGTAATGGAGCGCCTAAAGCTTTTACAATTTTAGATATGCCTTTTGGGACTTATATAAATAAAGATATTGCTTTAAAAAATGCAGTTAGAGTTTATCAAGAAACCAATGCTGCTGCTATTAAAGTAGAAGGTGGGGAAGATAAAGCTTCTATTGTCAAACATTTAACTACTAACTCAATTGCTGTTATGGGACATATAGGATTAATGCCTCAATATGTTAGAAGTGAAGGTGGATATAAAGTAAGAGGAAAAACTCTTGAAGATAGCGAACAACTAATTCGTGATGCAATAGCAATTGAAAAAGCAGGAGCTTTTGCAATTGTAATTGAAGGGGTTATGAGTGAAACTGCTAAAAAAATCACAGAAGCAATTAATATCCCAACAATTGGAATTGGTGCAGGAAATGTAACTGATGGACAAGTTTTAGTTTGGTCAGATATGTTAGGATTTTTTGAGGATTTTAAACCAAAATTTGTAAGACACTATATGGATGGTGCGCAAGAAGTTAAAAATGCTGTAAATCAATATAGAAATGATGTTCAAGATACCTCATTTCCTTCACAAAAAGAAGAATATTAATATGCATAATTTTATAGGCTCACTTTAAAATGGAAAGAGTAGTAGAAGTAGAACAAATTTCCTTTGAAGAAGATAATGCTGAAATAAGTTTAAGACCTTCTTCTTGGGATGATTACATAGGTCAAGAAAAAATAAAAAGAAATTTAAAAGTTTTTATTGAAGCCTCTAAAAAAAGAAATGAAGCACTAGATCATATTTTATTTTATGGACCACCAGGACTTGGAAAAACAACAATTTCATATTTAATTTCAAATGAAATGAATACAAATATTAAAATCACAGCCGGACCTATGATTGAGAAATCAGGAGATTTAGCTGCAATTTTAACAAACCTAGAAGAAGGTGATATTTTATTTATTGATGAAATTCATAGACTTTCACCTGCTGTTGAAGAAATACTCTATCCTGCAATGGAAGATTATAGATTAGATATCATAATTGGCTCAGGACCTGCTGCACAAACTGTTAAAATCGATTTGCCAAGATTTACACTAATTGGAGCGACAACAAGAGCTGGGATGCTGTCAAACCCTTTACGTGAAAGATTTGGAATGCATTTTAGAATGCAATTTTATAATCATGATGAATTAGCAAAGATTATTCAAATAGCTTCTGATAAGTTAAATAAATATTGTGAAGATAATGCTGCAAATGAAATTTCAAGAAGAAGTAGAGGAACTCCCAGAGTTGCCTTAAGACTGTTAAGACGAGTAAGAGATTTTGCAGAAGTAGAAAATGAACTTAGAATAAATTTACCTAGATGTAAATTTGCCTTAGATGAACTAGGAGTTAATGAAAGTGGTTTTGATGAAATGGATATCAATCTTCTTGAACTTCTTGTTTCAAATAAGGGAAAACCTATGGGACTTTCAACAATGGCAGCAGCTTTGAGTGAAGACGAGGGAACAATTGAAGATGCAATTGAGCCTTATTTATTAGCAAATGGGTTTATTGAAAGAACTGCAAGGGGAAGAATAGCTTCTATAAAAACATATGAGATGTTTAGATTGTCATATCCAGGAAGTGAAAAACTAGATAATGATGATGAAGGAACTTTATTTTGAAACCACAATATTTTTTAATTGCATTAACAATTATTACAATATTTTTTATATTTGAACTTTTTAGTCCATTTTTAAAACCAATAATAGTTGCTCTACTTTTAGCAGTTGCTACAAATTCTTTAAATATTTATTTAAAAAAATATATTCCTAGTCCTTTTGTCTCTTCAACTTTGATGACAATACTATTAACAGCTATTTTCTTTATTCCTGTTTTATATTGTATTTTTTCATTTGCTAGTTTAATTAATAAAATTGATCAACAAGCCTTAATTAGTATTTATAATGTAATTTTAGAATGGGTTCAACATATGCCTGATGATTTTATTTTCTTTAAAGACCAATTAAATTCAATATTAGGAAAAATTGATATTCCTGAATCTATACAAAAACTATTTTCAATAGGAGCTTTTTTAGGTAAAAATTCTGCAAAGTTTATTATTGATATGGTAATGATTTTGATATTTTACTTTTTCTTTAATTTTTATTCAACTCAACTATCTCACTATTTTAAAGAAGCCATGCCTTTAAAAAAAGAAGATTCAAATGCTTTATTTTATGAATCTTCAAATGTAATGAGCGTAGTTTTATACTCAATTCTAACAACTGCTATTTTTGAAGGTCTTTTATTTGGAGTTTTTATTAGCTTCTTTGGATACGATGGAATATTGCTTGGAGTTTTATATGGATTTGCTTCCCTTATTCCTGTTGTTGGAGGCCTTCTTATGTGGCTTCCTGTTGCAATATATGAAATATTTGCAGGAACTACAGGAAATGCAATTATCATAGTTATTTATTCTCTTTTAGTAATTTCTTTAATTGCAGATACTTTTATAAAACCAATTATAATAAAATATATAAATAAAAAAGTCGTTAAAACGCCAACTCAGGTAAATGAATTACTTATATTTTTCTCAATAGTTGCAGGACTTTCAACTTTTGGTTTTTGGGGAATGATAATTGGGCCAGCTATGGTTACATTCTTTATTTCACTTATCCAACTTTTGAAGAAATTTAGTGATGATTTTTATAGCATTGAACAAACAATGGAAAATAGAAAATAGTTTATTTTCTATTTTTCAATTTTATTACTAATTCTAAACCTTTATAACTCTTATGCTTATAAGAAAAAGTTTTATTTGAAGCTAGAACCTCTCCATTCATATGTTTTGTTATTATCTCAGTAACCATAAACAACCCTATTCCTTTACCTTGAGACTTATGTTTAGTAGTAAAATAAGGTTCAAATATTCGTTCTAAAATACCCTCTTCTACTCCATTTGCATTATCTTTTACAATAATCAAAATATCTGTATCCCTTCTACTAGTATCAATAAAGATAAGTTTTTCTTTCTTATTTTTAGAAAAAGCTTCAATTGAGTTACTTAAAAATATAACAAAAATTTGAAGTAACTCAGAAGAAAAACTTTTCATAACAATATTCTCACAATTTTTAATAACTTTTATATTATTGTTTTCGATTTTTGAGGAGAGTATATTTAATGCATTATTTATTATGTCATTTAAATTTAATAAAACTTTTTCATTATTTGGTTTAAAGAAATCTCTAAAATTATCTAATGTTTTTGATAAATTATTTGAATTATTTATTATTGCATCTATATTTTTATAAAAATTTTCATCATCCAATTTATCAAATTCTTTTTCAACTTTCATACCACTTGCAGCTGTTGTAATAGCAGATAAAGGTTGTCTCCATTGATGAGCTATATTTTCTAACATATCACCCATAGAAGCTTGCTTTGATTGAAGTATTAACATTTTTTCATTAAGTTGGAGCTGTTCTCTTATTTTTTCTTGTCCTGTTACATCATGAAAAACTAAAACTGCTCCAATAATCTCTTCTTTTTTATTCTTAATAGGAGCTGCTGAATCCTCTATAATATAAATGCTTCCATCCTTACTTCTTAAGCCTGTACCATTTGCAAGACCAACAATTATTCCTTCTTCTAAAACTTTTTTTATAGGAGTTGTAACTTCTTCTTTTGTAGAACTATTAAATATTTTAAAAATCTCATCAATTAATTTACCTTTTGCTTCTGTTAAAGTGAAGCCTGTTAATTTTTCTGCTATTGGATTTAAGAATTCTATTTCAGCTTTTTTGTTAGTTACAATAACTGCATCACCAATAGATTTTAAAGTGATTTCAGCTTTTTCTTTTTCTTCAAAGAGTTTATTTTCATACTCAATTTTCTTTTTTCTTGTAATATATAAAAGTAAAAAAATAAATATATTTAAAATAAGAAATAATATTAGTATGTATTTAAAATAAGTATTTCTATCCTTAAACTCTTTTGATAATCTATAATCTATTTCAGTATTTAAAGAATCAATAATATTTATTAATTCCTTAAATTTTAGATCAAATATTTGATCTAAATCGCTTCCTATACCATGATTTAATACATTTTCCAAACGAATATTAGCTAGATTATAAAACTCATTAGATTTAATAAGAAGCATTTCTAATTTTTTATAATATTTAAAATCATCTTTTGAAGATAAAACCTCTTTTGTTCTTTGTACATATAAAATAAAGTTTTCATGTCTAAATTTGTACATTACATCTTTTTCAAGGTCGATTGATTTATCACCTGAAATTGCTTCTTCAAACCATAAATGACCAATTGTCATATCATTTTTAAATACTTGGATTTCAGATTTCAAGGGAAGATATTTACTCATTGCATTATTCCAATTTAAATGAGTAGTAATTATTAATAATAAATCAATACAAAAAATTAATAACATTCCTAAGATAGGTATATTATTTCTAGATTTTTCAAAAGACATAACTTTTTCCTTTTATAAATCTTTAAGTATACAGAAAAAAGTTATGAATAACAAGAAGAAAATTATTCTCCTGATTCAAGTTCACCTTGATAAGTAATAATTCCATAATCCAAATTTGAAACAGATTTAAAGCCCATATCAAGCATGATTCTTTGGCAATAAGCACTTCTACTTCCACTATGACAATAAACAACAACAGGTGTATCTTTTTTATTTTCAATTCGTTCTAAGGCTTGGTAAAATGCAGTTGTGGGGATTAAATAATCAGTTCCCTTAATTCTAGTTCCTACCCATTCCATCCACTCTCTTGTATCTACTAAATTAAAATTTACAAAGCCTAATTCTCTAGCTTCAAGTAAAGCTTCAACTTCATGTGCAGATATTTGTTCTTTTTTTAAAATATCTTCACACTCGTTTTTTGTATGCCCTTTTGAGTGGATATTTTCTTCAACTAAAGGTGATTCTTCTTCAATAGATTTTGCATAAGAAGGTGTACAAAATATTCCACAATGACAATGACCGTTTGTAGGAATCTCTTCTTCTAAAGCTGGAGTACAAGGACATAATCTATTATCAGCTTTATCTTTTTCTTCTTGAGTATTCCCTATTACCATAAAACAGGGACAATATCTTTTATTATAAATTAACTTATTTCTTGTAAGACCCATTTGAATTGATTCATTTACATCAGCTTCAGGGTTATAAACAAAGCCATGTTCTTCACAAACTTTATTTGTAAATTGCTTCGTTAATTCAAATTGAATTTGAAATTCTTCACTTTGGATATCAATCTTTTTAATCATAATTATTCCTAATATTTAATAATTTTTGAAAGTATAGTAAATATTAGTTAATTTAGACTTAGGGTATAGATATAAATTTTTAAATGTAAGATTAATATAAAGGGAAAATACTTTTCCCTTTTATATTAGAAAGTAGATATATAAGCTCCTAGAGCTTCAATTTCTTCATCACTTAAGTTAGCAACTTGACCTTTCATCACGCCTTTCATAACTCCACCGTAAGTGTCATCTTTATAGCCTTTTAAAGCTGCAACAATTTTTGAAGCATCCCAATTTTTTATAATTTTAGATTTTCCTAATGCCGCCATTTCGGCAGATGCTCCATGACATCCTGCACATTTTAAATACAAGCCTTTTCCTTTTTCAGCTAATGAAGCATCTACAGCATTAGCTTCTGTTTTAGTAGCAACTATAGTATTAATACTTTCTTCAATTTTATCTTTCGTTTCAACTGCTTTTGATACAACATCCTTTGTAACTTCTTCAGTTTTTGCTACAACTTTTTCACTTACACTTTTTACAGCGTCACTTCCAAGTGCTGCAACTTTTTTTGACTCTTCTGCAATTTGAGAAGCTAATTTATTTGTTGATTCTTTTACTTGATCAACTAATTTTGTCTCAGGAGTTTTTTCTTCAACAACAGGAGTAGCTACTTTTTCAACTTCTACTTTTGTTTCTACTGCTGTAGTTTTTTTCTCTGCTACTTGTTTATCTTCACCACATCCTGTTAAGAATGTTACAATTGCAATTGCTACAAACGAACTTAATAAAATTTTTTTCATCGATCTTCCTTGTGTAAATATTAAGAAATTTTACTTCCTTTATCTTAAAAAATAATTAGTATATTATTTTAATACATAAAAGTGGATTATTTGTGTTTAGTCTTCTAATGGACTATAGTCAAATTTAAATTCATCTTTTACAAAATCAATTTTTACATTTCCACCTTTTTTTAGTTTTCCAAATAAAATTTCATCGGTTAATATATTTTTAATTTTATCAGAAATAACTCTTGAAAGAGGTCTTGCACCCATCGCTTTATCATAACCTAAAGTTGCTAATTCTTTTTTAGCTTTTAAACTTATTGATATTGATATTTTTTTACTAACTAACTGTTTTTCTAAATCTTCTATAAATTTTCCTGCAACTTTTGCAACAATATCCATACTTAAAGCATTAAAACTAACCATTGCATCAAGTCTATTTCGAAACTCAGGTGCAAAGAATTTATTAACTGCTTTATTTTCATTCAAAAATTCATCTTTTGCAAAGCCCATTACATTTGCTTCACTAGCTCCTAGATTTGAAGTCATAATTAAAACAACATTTTGAAAATCTGCTTTATTTCCACTATTGTCTGTAAGTTCTGCATTATCCATAACTTGAAGTAATATAGACATTAAATCAGGATGTGCTTTTTCAATTTCATCTAATAATAATACACAATGTGGATGTTTTCTAATAGCTTCTGTTAAAAGTCCACCATTTTCAAAACCTACATATCCAGCTGGTGCTCCAATTAGTCTTGAAATAGTATGAGCTTCCATATATTCACTCATGTCAAATCTTTCAAAATGAATTCCTAATTGGCTTGATAACTCTTTCGCTACTTCAGTCTTACCAACACCTGTTGGTCCTGTAAATAAAAAACTTCCAATTGGTTTTTTATCAATACTAAGCCCTGCTTTATTTCTTTTAATTGATTGAACAATTGTCGAAATTGGATTATCTTGACCAAATACTCTTTTTTGCATATTTTTTTCAAGACTTTTTAGTAATGAAAGATCAGATTTTGTTGTTGATTTAGATGGAATATGAGCCATCTTAGCAACAGTATCTTCAATATCTTTTTGTGTAACTTTTATATTTTTTTTGTTTAAGTTTGAATACTCAATTTTCATTTTTGCTCCAACCTCATCAATTACATCTATTGCACTATCAGGTAAGAATCTATCATTAATATATTTTTTACTTAATTCAACTGCAACTTCAATGGCATTTTTATTATATTTTACACCATGAAAATCTTCATATTTTGATTTTAAACCTTCTAAAATAATAACTGTATCTTCAATTGAAGGTTCATTAATATCTACTTTAGCAAATCTTCTTGATAAAGCTTTATCTTTTGAAAAATCATTTCTAAACTCACTATAAGTAGTTGCACCTATACATCTTAGTTTTCCATTTGCAAGCATTGGTTTTAAAATATTTGAGGCATCCATTGAACTTCCACTAACACTTCCAGCGCCAACTATTGTATGAATTTCATCAATAAATAAAATAGCATTTGGAACTTTTACAATCTCTTTTAAAAGTGATTTTAATTTCTTCTCAAAATCACCTCTATATTTTGTTCCTGCAACCATTGAACCCATATCTAAAGAGAAGACTTTTGCATCTTCTAAAAACTCAGGAACTCTTTTATTTGCAATTTCTAAGGCTAAACCTTCAGCTATTGCTGTTTTACCAACACCTGGTTCTCCTACTAATATTGGATTATTCTTTTTTCTTCTACTTAAAATTTGAATAACTCTATTAATCTCAGAAATTCTTCCAATAACAGGATCTATCTCACCTTTTCTAGCTTCTGCAACTAATTCAAGTGAATTTTGCTCTAAGACTTTATTCTCTTTTCCTTCTTTAACTTCACTATCTTCAGTTTCATCTTCTTTATGAGAAATCTCTTCTAAAATATCAATTTTTTCAACACCTGCTTTTCTTAATAAATATGTTGCATATGATTTTTCATCTTTTAAAATTGCTACAAACATATCTTCAATTGAAGCATTTCGTCCACCACTTGTTTGGGTATGGGCAACCATAGATTCTATCGTTGAAGTTAAAGTTATAGTTTCAATTGGTTCATCTATAATATCTTCAGGATATACAGGTGTATTTTCATCTATATGTTGCTTTACTTGATTAAATATTTTATTTTGATCTATTCCTAAATCAGTAAATAAATTTTCAATTACCTCATCATGAATAAGCATTAAAAATATATGTTCAATAGTTAAATATTCATGCCTACTTTTTTTTGCATAGCCTACTGCTTGTGCAAATATATTTCTTAATTCTTTACTTATCATTTTTTACTCTTCTTCCATAATAGCTTTTAAAGGAAAACCTTTTTCTCTAGCTAATGTTTTTACTTGGGCAACTTTCGTAGCTGCTATTTCATGGGTATAAACACCACATACATCTTTTCCATTATTATGGATATTTAGCATAATCTGTGTTGCTTGTTCTGCTGTTTTTCTGAACACTTTTGTTAAAATATCTATTACAAAATCCATAGTTGAATAGTTGTCATTTAACAATAAAACTTTATATTTTTTTGGTTCTACTACTTCTAAATCACTATCTAATTCTATTTCTAATTCGTTAGCCACTATATACCTTTATAAATTATTCTTGATATAGTATAACAAAAAAAACATTACAGAGGTAAAAGAAAATGTTTATTAAATAATTTAAAGTTTTTTTTAGATTTAGCTATAATCCAAAAAATAAACCAAAATGATAAGAGAAAGAAATGAAAACACTATTTATAACTGCAACAAATACTGATGTAGGGAAAACCTATGCTTGTGAAACCTTATTAAAGCACTATGCAAAAAAAGGTTTAAAAGTTGGATATTTCAAACCACTTGAAACAGGAGTTATAACTTTACCACTAGATGGTAATAAAATGTTAACTTTAGTAAAAGAGTTAAATCCAGACTTTGATGTAAATATTGAAGATGTAGTTCCCTATCAATTTGAATTACCTGCTGCTCCTTATGTGGCAAAAGGTGAAAAAAATATTGACATAGACTTTTTATTAAAAAAGAAAAAAGAGTTAGAAAAACTTTGTGACATACTTATTATTGAAGGAGCTGGTGGATTAATGGTTCCTATTGAAAAAAATCTTTTTATTATAGATTTGATAAAAATACTACAAGCAGAAGCTGTGCTAATAACTCCTTCAAAGCTTGGCTGTATAAATGATACTTTACTTTCACAAGAAGCTTTAAAGGCTAGAGATATTCCTTTTGATTGGTATATAAACTTATATGAAGACAAAGATAGTTTTGAAAAAGTTTCAAAGCCATTTTTAGAAGATTACTTTGGCGAATTAAAATTTTTAAGCCAATTGAAATAAACTAAATTAATTAATTTTATTCACTTTAATAGGAATTAGAGTTTAAACTCTAATTCCACTTCCTTAGCTTTTGTAACTCCAATCATAGTTAAAGATTCATCTCCTACTAGATTCTCTTTTTTTAATTCTTTTAGATATTTTTTACCCTGCTTTAAAGAAAACACTTTTGTATTATCCATCTTTTTTATAACATCATTTAAAGTTTCATCTTCTTCTTTTTTTAATATTGCTAAAAGTAAGACTTTTTTATTTAGATTATCCATTAAATTTTATCCTTGATACTCTTATAATATATCGCCACTACAAAAAATACACAACCAATTATAATAGTAATTAACTCCAAAGGTATTAATTCAGCCATAATTCCTATAAAAAGAGTTGTTACAACATTTGTAACCATAAAAATCATATCATTATATGAGATTACTCGTCCTAAATATTTTCGTTCTACTTTTTCTTGAAGTAAAGCATAGGTATATGACCAAATAGTAGTAGTTGTAAAACCTGTTAAAAACACTGCAACAAGAGCAATATAAAAATTAAATTGCAATAATCCCCAGGCAATAATTGCTAAACCTTGAAAAATAAAAATATATGTTAAAGTTTCTTTATTAACTTTATTTGTAATAAAAAGTGGTCCAACCATCAAAGCAAGGGCTCTTATTGCATTTGTAATTCCAATTGCCAAAGGAACTGCTAAAACATACTTATATTCATTTTTTGCCAAAAGTGTTACTAAAGTATCAAAAGCTGTTAGTCCAACTGTAGAGTGTAGTAAAATTAGTTGCATTACTATTTTATTTCTTTTTAAATAGAAAAAACCATCTTTTATCATAGTTGAAATTTTTTCTTTTGTGTGAATAACCTCAACTTTTAAATCTATATTTATAAATAAGATAATTGCCGCTAGAAAAAATAATGAATCCATTATAATTGCTGTTTTAATACCCCATATATTTACTATTATTCCACTAGCTGCCATTCCAGCAGCATAAGTAAAAGACCAAATAATAGAGTGAATTTCATTAGCTTTTTGTAAAACTTTTCCTGATACAAGTTTTGGTAAAAGTGACATTTCTGTTGAGAAAAACATCGAAGCACTTCCCATTCTTATAAATATAAAAATCATTAAAAGCCAAAGTTCACTTTTATCATCTATTGTTAAAAAAAGTAAAGTCATAATAAGTTCAGTACAAAGAAGAGTAAGCATTAAAGGCTTTATTCTAAATCTATCAATAATTGCTCCTGATAAGGGGGCAATTATAACAGCTGGTATTAAATGCATAGCAGCTACTAGAGAAATTGCAAAAGCTGAGGAACCAAAATTTACAAGCATAGTATAAATAGCAACACTTGAAAACCATGCACCAAAATAGGCTACAAATTGAAGTAAGGAAAGTTTTCTTACTGTTGGATGATTAGCTAATAATTCACGATAATTCAATATGTATTAAAACCTCTTGGAACATTGCAGAGTCTGCTTCTTCATCACTTTTATGATTGCTTAGATAATTTGAATTTTTATTACCTGCAAAACAAAAAGCACAATCTTCTTTTATATCTTCATTTATACTAACAAGGAAAAAGGCTTTTCCATATTTTGAAGATAAAATCACTTTATCTCCCGTTTTAAATCCACTTTTTGGATGTAAATAAACAGAATCGTCTGAGTTAAACTGTGAGTTTAAATTCTCTTTTCGTTTTGCTGTTATAAAGTAGTATTCATCTTCTTTTTTTGATTCATATAAATTATCTATTTCTATTTCTTCAATAAATTCAAAAGTCTCTATTTTTGATATTCCTTCAACTCTTGCATTTTTATAATAATCTAAGATTTCATCTTCTTCTTTTATTTTTTCAAAAGAAAATGCATTATTTAAATATTGGGTTAATTCATATTCACTTATTGTATTTTCATCTTTTTTTATAACAACATTAGAAATAGCTTTTAATTCATGTCCATATGAGATTCTAATATCTTTTTTTGATAAAAAATCACTGGAAGGGATAATTAAATCAGCATATCTAGAAGTTTCATTTAAAGTTGTTCCATAAAAAACTACAAAACTTTTTTCTAAGCCTTCAATAACTCTTTGAGTATTTGGAGAACTTACAACAGGATTTGCACCTTGAATAAAGACTAAATCATAAGAAGCAAAATCAACTTCAGGTAAAGAAACAGTTTTTTTAGGTTTAACTTCAAATTTATTTTCATATCCATTTGTTGAATCACCAATATACCAAACTCCACCAGCGCTTTTATTATGAAGTCCAATATACGCAGCATAAGAATCAATTACTCTTGTTATTTGAGAACCTTCATAATATTTTTGAACCCCAAGACCTAACATAATTGAAACTTTTTTACCTTTTATAAGTTCATAAAATTTTGTAATATCATTAAGACTAACTCCTGTAGTTTCTTCGTATGAAACAACAGGTCTTTGTTTTGCTAAATCAAAGAACCAATCTGCACCATGACCATGGTTTTGAATAAATTCTTCATCTTCCATATCTTCCATGTAAGCAAATCTTGTTAATAAAAGAGCTAGTTCATAATCAGTTTTTGGGTTAATTTGTAAATGAAGTTCACTTTTTTTTGCAATTGGCGTTTTAATTGGATCAATTGTTATAAAGGTTTTATCTTTTACAAGATTATACATATGTGGAGAAGTTATGGAAAAATTTCTTCCCCAAGCAATAATAATCTCAGAATCAATAAGATTTTGTATAGGAGGATTAGAAGAGTGTTTTCTTCCTTTATTTAGGCCATTTGAACCTGGTCCCTCACATAAATCACCCTTTGTGAAGGTTGCTCCATATTTTGAGAAAAAAGTCTTTGGTGAGCTTTGCATAAGCCCTAAATTCCCAGAACCTTTATAATAGATTGTTTTTGAAGGTTCTGTATTTTCAAGTTTTTCTACTAATATATCTAGAGATTTATCTAAAGAAATCTTTTCAAGTTTTATTTTCTGATCTGCTGTCAAATTCTTTGCTAAAGCTTTTTCTGGATTTAAATATGATTCTTTTAAAAAATCTTCTTTTAATAAATTTGCAAAATTAACACAAAGTTTTCCATTTGTTACTTTATGTTCTTTATTTCCTTTACACTTTTTATTTTCATAAATAGCTTCACAGGCATCAAAACAATCTAAAGGACAAGCTACTGATTTATTATTTAAAATACTATTTGAATTCAATTTTTACTAACCTTGAGAAAATTTCTGGATTATTAACTATAATTTTTACTTTATAAGAAGAAATATGCAAAGAATCTGCAACATCAAAAATCTTATTTATTTTTAAATCACTGGCTTTCCCATCAATAAAAATTGTTTTATTTTTAATAATATCAACATCCGCTATTGGGACAAAAATTTCTAATTTTCCACGAGATAAGTCTTTTGACTCATAAAGTAAAGTCCCAGGAGTTACATAATTACCTTCTTTAACTGCTATATTATAAATATAATTAGATTTTTCAACTAATTTTTTCTTCTTTATATTATCTTTTAAATTTGCTATTTTAATTAACATATCTGCTTTAGTTGTTTGAAAATTAATTACTTTAACTTTTTGATTATCTTTTTCATATCCAGATTTTGAAGAAACTTTTAAAAGTCTTTGATAATTCTTTTCTTCAATTTCCATCATTTGAGTAATTGCTTTTAATTTGTTACTTGATTGCTGTAAGTCAATTCTATCTACATAAGAATCTATTTCTATGATTTTTGTATTATTAGCTTTTTTACCTTCTATTTTATCATTTGAATAAATTACTTTCCCACTAACTGCTGATTTTACTTGGAAACTCTCAATTGGCTCTAATTTTGCATAAAATTCATTTGCAAAACTTATACTCAAAAATGCTAAAAATACTAATAAATATCTCATTTTTTTCCTCTTAAATTTTGATCTGTTTTAATAAGTCAATAGTTTGTTTTTTCAAGACTTTAAAATCTATTTCACTCTCACATTTATATATTAATTCATCTAAAGATTCATCTATTTTTAAATATGGAAGTAAAGCCTTCATTAGGCTATTTTTGTCTTTTGTCTTTTTAACAATTTTTATTAAAGGCAAATCATCTTTTTTCTTTTTTGATTTTTGAAGTTTAGCGTAAGAAACTAAACCAATTATTAATATTGTAGTAAGAACTCCAAAAAAGAAATATACTATTTTTTGGGTTAATGTACTCTGCTGTACTTTAACTGGGAGTTCTTTTCTATCAAGAGTTTTCTCTTTTGGTTTTTCTAATATAAGCTCTTTTAAAACTTGATTCTCTACTTCTATTTTAAAAGATTCTGTTGTTTTTTCTACAATTCTCTTTTCTTTTTTATCAAAATACTTTAAAGTTATACTTGGAATCAAAAAAGATGAACTTGAAACAATAGAATAAGCTTTTGAATATTTTCCTTCATAGCCATTATTTGAATATTTAGTATTCACTTCAGGTTTATTATCATAAATTGTGGCCTTTGGAATATTTAGTTTAATATCTTCTATATCATCAAAATTTCCTCTACCTTCAATATCTATTTTAAAAGATACAGACTCTCCTTGCTTGATTTTTGTTTTATCTACCTTTGCTTTTATATTAAAATCACCAATTAAACTTATACCCGGTGGGAGTTCTTTTATATCAAATTCTAGTTTATTTGAATATATCTTTAAAAGTTTTGGAGATGCGGTAAAGAAACCAAAAGCACTAGAAGAACTATCCATTATCTGAACATCAACTCTTAAAGGGGAGATTTTAAGTTTTCCACTTTTTTGAGGAAAAAGTAAAAAGTCTAATTCTTGGATTATATAGTCATTTTGTTCATATCTCTTATTTGAATTATCAACTTTTTTATGCCAAAAATTTTCAAAATGAGGCTGTTCAAAGCCAAGGTTTGTAATTTGAATATCTTTTTTATATTTAAATATTAGTTTAATAAGTAATTCTTCTCCCACATATAAAGAGGTTTTAGAAGGGCTTAATGTCAGTTCAAAATTATCTGATTTTGTCTTAGAAATTTTTTGCTCAGTAATTTTCTTTGGATTAGTTTTTACTTCTTCGTCATTTACAATAAAAGTAAAACTTGGAATAGTAAACTCATTATTTGCCACTATTCTATACTTTTTTGAAATCTTTTCAGAATAGTTTCCATTTAGAACTTGTAAAGATCTCGAAGTTCCCAAAGATTCTACTATAAAGCCATCAATTTCTTTTATTTTAGGAAACTTAACGGAAGAACCTACCGCTGTATATTCAAAAATAAAAGATTCACCTTTTGTAAAAGTATTGGGAGAATGTAATGTGACATTTGCAAAAAGTGATATATTTAAAAAAATTAATATTAATATTAATCTAATATTTTTCATCAAAACTCCAATGTTCCTTCAATAGCAAAATTTGCTTTAGAATCAAGTTCCGCATGGGATAAAACAGCAACTTGCAATCCAAATTTTTCATATATTTCTGAAACTCTTTTTCTTAAAAGTGGATCTACTACCATCGCAATTTTACTAAAACCTTTTGCTTCAACTAATTGAAGCAATTCTTTTGTTTTTGTTACAAGATTGTTAATCTCAGCAATGGATAACATTAGTTGAGAAACTCCATGTTGTTCTTGTAGTTTTCCAATAAATTGTTGCTCAATATCAGGTTTTATTGTAATAATATGAAGTGTATTATCACTATCTTTAAATCTATCTGTAATAAGTCTAAATAATTTACTTCTTACATGCTCTAATAAAATATCTGGGGCTTTTGTAAACTCTGCAATATCAGCAATTGCTTCAATAATAGTTAGCATATCAACTATTGGTATTTTTTCATGAAGTAACTCTTTACAAACTTTTAATAAAGAACCATATGAAGTAACTTTCATAGCCTCATCAACAACAATTGGGAAATCACTTTTAAGTCCTTCTACAATATCAACAATATCCTGTCTAGTGATAATATCTTCCGCGTGCTTTTTAATAATTTCTGAAATATGAGTTGAGATAATTGTAGGAGCATCTACAACTGTAAATCCTTTCATTAAAGCATCTTCTTTCAAACCTTCTTCAATCCAAGTTGCAGCTAAATTAAATACAGGTTCTTTTACTTGGAGCCCTTTTAGTTTATGATTTCCTGCTCCACCCATAGCAAGAAGTTTGTTTATCTCAACTCTACCTTTTACTAAAGGTATTCTTTTTAAATAAAGTTGATATTCATTTGGAGGTAAATTTGCATCATCTGAAATTCTAATTTGGGGAATTATAAACCCTAATTCACTTGCAATTGTTTTTCTAATAGCTTTGATTTTATCAAGTAATTCAGAGTCACCTTGAACAAGTTGTAATAATCTGATTCCTAACTTTAACTCAAGGACTTCAAGCTTCATAATATTTTCCATAACTTGTTTTTCATTTGGTGCAGTAGTAGCTTGTTTTTTTCTATCTTTTAAATCTTGTATATTATCACCTGTTTGTGCAGATGCTTTTTCTGTACTTGGTTTAAAAAATCTTGTAACTACATTATCTTGATTATCATCAATCATATAAATTGCATATCCAATAAATACCATTAAAAGACCCATGATTATTAGAATTCCACTTGGGAAGCCTGGAATAAATCCAAATAATATCATTCCAATACCAAGTAAAATTAAAGATTTTGAATCTTTAATTAGTTGTGAAACTGCACTATTTGCAAACTTTTCTTCATCCATATTTGAACGAGTAATTATAATTGCTGTTGCAGTTGATAGTATAAGTGCTGGAATTTGGGCAACTAGTCCATCACCAATTGTCAAAATTGTATATATTTCAGCACTTTGAGATACAGTCATATCATGTTGAAATAGCCCAATTAAAAGTCCACCAATTAAGTTTACTAATGTAATTATAATACCAGCAACAGCGTCACCTTTTACAAACTTAGAAGACCCATCCATGGCTCCATAGAAATTTGCTTCAGAGATTAACTCTTTTCTTCTTACTTGAGCTTGTATATCATCAATAAAACCTGCATTTAAATCGGCATCAATAGCCATCTGTTTTCCAGGCATAGAATCAAGAGTAAACCTTGCAGTTACTTCAGCAACCCTTGTCGCACCTTTTGTTACAACCATAAAATTAATAAGCACTAAGATAATAAAGACAATAATACCAATAACCATATTTCCGCCAACAACAAAATCTCCAAAGGCTGAGATTATAGAACTAACGGCATCAGGACCATTGTGTCCTTCACTTAAAATAGACCTTGTAGTAGCTATATTTAAAGATAGTCTAAAAAGAGCTAAAATAAGAATAATTGAAGGAAAAGTTGTTAAGTCTGCTGGTTTTTGAATATATAAAGAAATAAGTAAAATAAGCAAAGATAAAGATAAGGAGATTATCAAAAAGAAATCTAATGCACCTTTTGGTAAAGGGATTATAATAATAGTAAGTATTGCTACAAATATTGCAACAACAAATAAGTCTTTTGAAAAAATCTTTCTTAAATTCATCTAATACTATAAATATTTATCTAATAAAATTAACTAGTGACAATTCGTTCATTTTGTTAATTGTCGAATATAAGGCTGTATATGTAAGCTCTAAAGCTTTTGCTTCAACAGCTACTTTTGATAAATCAGCAGCTCCAATTTCTTGAGATAAAATATTAAACTGTGTTAGTTTTGTACTAACTCTATCTAAGGAAATCTCAAAAACTTTATTTCTTCCACCAAGTTTTGCATGTCCAGTATTTGCAGCATCAAAAGCTTTTGAAATTTCGGCAAGAGCTTCCTTTAAAGATCCTTTTGCTACATCTGCACTAACAACATTACCATTAGAATCTACTTGATTTAAAGCATTTACAATTTTATCCATTGCATCAAAAGTATTTGCTTTTGCTTCAAACCTTACTCCATCTACATTTGGTGTTGTGATTTGAAACGCTTTATCTACACCATTTGTAATAGCAAGCACATCAGAAGTTGGCTTACCATCTTCATCATATTTTACAAGTTCTAATTTTCCAAGAGTTTCTGTAGTACTTACATTTGGAACAGCTACTGTATAATCTGTAGCAGGTAATATTGGTGCCGTTACAGTACCAGAATAAATGTTACCTTCATCATCCTCAAGTTGAGGAATTGCTTCATTTAAAGTCCACACTTTTCCATTTTCATCAATTAGTGGCTCATTAGACTGAATAATTATATTATTTCCAGAGGTGGAAACAACCGGTGATTTTTCAACTTTCCACTCGTAACTGTCTTGATCAAGAATTCTTTCATCTGTATCAAAATTAAGTGCCTCATTTTTTAATGCACTACCTGAAGTATACATAAAAGTTTCAAATCCTGTGATTCCTCTTTCTCTGTAAGAACCCTCTTCAACAGCAATCTTTCGTAAAAAACCATCTCCATTATAACTTATACTTCCATCAGCATTTTTAGTAAATGGTTGTTTTTGAGTATCAGAACCAGCATATAAATACTCTCCCTCTACTTGTTGATTTGAAAAATCATAAAGATTTTCTCTAACTCCTGCTAAATTAACAGCAATAGCTGCTCTAGATTCAGGGTCTGTGGTATCATTTAAAGCTTTTATAACTTCTGCTTTCACATATGTTAATAAATTTTTTATTTCTGATAATGTAGAATCTGAAACATTATTTTGAGCATTTGTTTTTTCCATTTGAACTTTAAGACCGTTATAAACATTAATCTTATCATCCACATAGATTTCTCTTGTATACAAATTAGCATCATCACTACCTTGTTGTAGCTTTTTACCTGTACTCATTTGATATGAAATTCTTTGTTGTTCATTATCAAGATTACTTAATCTAAATAATGTTTCTTGAGTTGACCTAATCATTGGAATACTCCTTTAAACTTATTTACAATTTCACTATAACTGTAATGTTCTTTCATGCTTTGTGTTAAAAATTCTCTTATTTTTTCTTTTTTTGCTAAGGCATCATCAAGCTCTAAATCCATTCCTGCTTTATATGCACCAACACGAACTAAAACTTCATTTTCTTTTATCATAGATAATATCCTTTTTAGCTTTAAAAAGTAATTATAATGCTCATCATCAACTACTTTATCCATAACTCTCGAAGCTGATTTTAATATATTTATTGGAGGATAAAAGCCTTGTTCTGTTAAATCTCTAGTTAAAACAATATGTCCATCTAAGATTGATCTACTTTGATCAGCAATAGGATCATTCATATCATCTCCATCCACTAAAACTGTAAAAAATGCGGTAATTGAGCCTTTTGCATTATTCCCTGCTCTTTCCATTAGTTGAGGCAACAAAGCAAAAACAGAAGGTGGATATCCACGGCTTACAGGTGGTTCTCCTGTGCTTAAACCTATTTCTCTTTGTGCCATAGCAAATCTTGTGACTGAATCCATCATTAAAAGAACATCATGTCCTTTATCTCTAAAAAACTCTGCTATTGCCATTGCAGTGAAGGCTCCATATTTTCTCATTAAAGCTGATTCATCTGAAGTTGCGGCAACTATTATTGTATTTTCTAAATCATCATTTAAATTATAATGAATAAACTCAGGAATTTCACGTCCACGTTCACCAATTAAAGCAACAACTTTTATTTGTGCTTCGCAACCTTTTACAATCATTCCCATTAAAGTTGATTTACCAACTCCTGAACCTGCAAAGATACCTACTTTTTGACCTTTCCCTGAAGTTAACATCGAATCTATTGCTTTTACCCCAGTTGAAAATCTTTCATCAATTATACCTCTTTCAAGTGCTGGCATGGAGAGCTTATTTATAGCAGAAGTCTCTTCTAAATCTTTTATCTTTCCTTTATCATCAATTGGCTCTCCTAAAGCATCTACAACTCTACCTAAAAGTCCATATCCAGCTTTTACAGAAAGCCCTTCTTTTTGTAAATAGACTTTATCATAAATTCTGAACCCTTCAATAAAAGAAAAAGGGACTATTGTAAAATCTCCTGCCTCAATTGAAGCTACCATTCCTAAAACTGTAGATATATGGTCTTGTGATTCTATTTTTACAATATCACCAATTGCAACTTCAATACCAACAGCCTTAATTGTCGTAGAAGAAATATGTTTTATACGCCCAAAGGGAATAGATAAATTTGTAGAATCAATACTAGCTAAAAGTGAATCAATATCCATATTTACATCTCATCACACATCTTTTTATATAAACTATTTTTTGTGTCTTCCACTGCTTTACATTTATTTATAAATTCTTCTTTTTTTATATTATTATCAAACTCTTCATATAGTCTTATAATCTCATAATAAGTATGAGCTAAATCATTTGGTTTAATTCTTCTTGAATATTCTAAAGCTCCTAAAAGGAGTTCCAAGGCTTTTTGATTATTATTATTTGTTTGTTCAATTCTTGCTAAAGCTATTTCTACAAAAGGGGAATAAATATAAGCATCTGTTTCTTTTTGTTTTTTATATAATTTTTTCAATATTTTATCTGCTTCATTCATTAAATCTTTTTTTATTAAATACAAGTAATAATTATAATAAAAATCTATTATTAAAGGATTTTTTTCATTTTGCTTTATAAAATTTTGATTGGTATAAGCATAATTGTAATATTTATCTAAAGCAACTGAATCATTTTTTTCAGTTAAGACCAAAAATCTATATAAGAACTCTTTGCTTAAAACCTCTTTGTCATCTACCATTTCTACTTTATAAGAAAAATTCTCTGCTTCATTATATTTCTTTAAAGCCAAGGCCATTCTTTCCATATATAAATATATATTTGGATCTCTACTTGTATTAAAAGTGTCTTTTAATAGTAAATATCCTTTTTCATAAGGAACCTCAATCAAGCATTCAAAAAACTTATATTTTGTTTTTTCATCTTCCACTAAAAGTTCTAAGGTTTCATTTCGTGAAGATTGTAAAGCTTTATTAAGTAAAAAACATTTTCCTGCTCTTAAATAGTCTTCTATCATTTGAATATTTACTTCATCAAATATTGATTCAACGGACTCATATCCAAATCTATTTGCAATGGTGTGAGAAATTTTTCTATAAATTTTCTTAGATTTTAAGATAATATCAAATTTTTTTTGTACTTTATCATTTAAAAGCTCTTGCAATAAAATTTTTTGTTGCATGGATTCAGAATCTGGATATTTTGTAGCTAAAAGTGCTGGAGGTATTATTCTTTGTCTCATTAATATTTCATCCAAATACATCTTTGATTTTTGAAAAAACATTCCATTTGGATAATCATTAAGTATATCTTTATATAATTCTTTTGCTTCAAGCAAATATTTGTCAGTTCTATCATACATTTCCATATAAGTATTTGCTAATTTAAATTTAAAATCTTCAATAGCGCTTGGTTTATTAGTTCTTTTTAATAACTCTTTCAAGATTTCAACTGCAAATTCAGGCATTCCTACTCGTATTAGCCTATTTACTTTTTCTAAAGCTAGGTATGAATCTTGAGCATAATAATCCATATTTTTCTTTAATACCTTTGATATCAATTCATAGGCTTTATCTTTTTTACCATCTAAAATATAAACATCAAAAAGCTCATCTGCAACTAAGGTTGCTACTAAAACATCGGTTGTTTCAGTTAATATTTTATAAAGAACTGTTGTTGCTTTATTAAAAGAACCTTGGTGTTTATAAATTTTTGCTAAATATATTTTTCCATACGCTTTTGTGATTTTATTATCAAAATTATTTATTATAATATTTGCAAAGTATATAGCATCATTTGCTTTATTTGTATTAAGCTTTAATTCAATTAAAACCATATATGCTAAAGCTAAGTCCTCTTCATGAATTTTTGAATCATTTATAGCACTTTCTAGCTCTTTTGAGGCTTCGAGAATTAATCTCTTTGATTTTTTCTTTACAGTTAATTCTGAATGAAGAATAACTAAATCAGAATCTAATAATTTTATTTTGTTTTGATTTTTAAAAGCTTCTAATTGACTAAAAGCTTCATCAATTTTACCCTCTTTAGATAGCATCTTAATCTGCTTTATTAATTCAAAGCCATCTGTTATTTCTTGTGTTCTTTTTTGAGATATTTGATTGCCTGAGGAATCAATAAACCCATAATAGAAATCTTTTTTTGCATATACAAAAGATATTAATAATATACAAATAAATAATACTCTCAAAAAATCACCTTCTTTTTTTCTTTTTTAATTCATAAACATAAGAAAAAATCTCTGCTAAAGCTTTATAAAATTCACTTGGAATTTCTTGATCAACTTCTATTTGAGAATAAATAGATCTAGCTAATGCAGGGTTTTCTATTATTGGAATATCATTTTCTCTTGCAATATCTTTGATTTTTAATGCAATAAAATCAATTCCTTTTGCCACAATTGTAGGAGCACTATTCTTCTCATTATCATACTTCATAGCAACTGCATAATGCGTTGGGTTTGTAATAACAACATCTGCATCAGGAACATCTGACATCATCCTCTTTTGCGCCATTTGCATTTGAATTTTTCTAATTCGTCCTTTTACTTGAGGATCCCCATCCATATTCTTATATTCATCTTTAATCTCTTGCTTACTCATTTTAAGAGATTTAAAATAATAATGTCTTGTAAAATAAAAATCCATTATAGCAAAAATTATTATAATTAAGAGTATAGCTGATAAAAAGTACCCTGTTAACTGAATAATTGCAGCTATTGTAGCTGGCAACTCTTTATCCATCATTGATAAAAAAGCTTTATATGTAAAAATAAAAAGAAGAAACATGACAACAACAATTATTAATAATTTCATTGTTAACTTTAATGCTTCTAAGGCTTTTTTAGGACCAAAAATATTTTTTGCTCCTTTTATTGGATCTAATTTTGCTAAATCTATTTTTAAAGGAGTTGCAATAAATCCAAATTGAGTCCAGTTTGTTATTAAAGCTAAGATTACTACTATAACAAAAATTGGCATTAAGGAAATAAGAAGAGTTATTACAGTTGTATAGCCTATTGCATAAAAGGCGTTTCCAGTCATATCTTCACCAATAAAAGTATATGAATATAAAAAAAGTTTTATTATCTGATTTAAAGTAGGACCTGAAAAAAATAAAAGATATAAAGAACCAAAAAATAAAATTGCAGCACCTGTAACTTCCATTGATTTTGGAACATTACCCTCTTTTTTTGCATCTTCTATTTTCTTATCGGTGGGTTCTTCGGTTTTTTCTTCTTCATCACCAGCCATTTATCTCTCCAACTTTTTAATCTTATTGAAACTTCATAATCATATAATTTGTAAAACTTTCTGTAAATACTTCCATTCCTACTATCAAAAATAAAAATATTAAAGCAAATTTTAACTGAAATGTAATTACAAACGGTGAAAAAGAAGGCATGGACTTTGTTCCATATCCGTAATATATATCCATAATAAAGCCAACAAAAAATAAAGGCAAGGCAAAAGCAAAAGCAAAAGCAAACATTCTTTTTATTTCATCAATTGCAATTTGAATACCATCATATGAAAAAACATCAAAAGTTCCTAAATGAATCATTGAAAAACTTTTTGATAGTATTACAATGGTCATTTCATACATTCCTGTTTCAAAAAATATCATCAAAGCAATCCAATATAAAAGTCTTGAAACTAAACCTTCATTTGAACCAGTTGCAGGGTCAAACATACTAGCCATAGACAAAGCAGTTGAATAGCCAATAAAATCTCCTATGATTCTCACCGCAGCAAAAATTACATTTAAAAACATTGCAGCAACAAAACCTAAAGTAATTTCACTTATGAGTGCTAAAATAAACTCTTCTTGAGAAAAAGTATTTTGAATTTGTATTAAAGGGAAAAGAAAAACTGTTAAATAAAAAGCAAAAACAATTCTTATTGTTCCACTAATTGCACTATGACCAAAAACTGGCATAAAAGCAACAAAGGCTATTAGTCTTGCTAATAATAAAAGAAATGTATAAAGTGTTTCTTCATTTAGAAGTGATATTAATTCTTGCATTTACAGATAATTTAAATCTTCACCAACATCTTGATTTTGATTAATTGCTTCAATAATCTCATTTGAAGATGGGGCTTCATTATTTTTATTATTTTCTTGTTCACTAAATGATTTATTACTTGAACTTTCATTTCCCATGTTAAAATCTAAGTTAAAAGTAGTTTGATTATTGTTGAAGTTTTTATTTAATGCATCTCTTAAAGTGTTTTGGTTTTCAACAAAAGCATCTAAGGTATTTGAATTTGACATATTTAGACTAATACTAATTGAATTTTCTTTATCATTTTTCATTAAAATTGCAATTTGTCCTAATTGTGCAGGAAATAAATTAATTCTAAAAGCAGTAACAGGAGGCTTATAATTTTCATACATATTTCTAGCAATATCTGACATCATTGAAGACATATGTTGTTGAGCTCCAATTATTCTATTTTGGATAGATAAAACCAAGCTTGGACTTACATTTAAAGTAACAGCTTCTTCAATTACAGAACTTGCATTTGCGATTATTGCAGTTGAATTAGCTGTTGAATTTACTGTATCAATTGGATTTATTTTTTGATTATTTAAAATTTTTGTATTTTGTTTATTTTCTAGATTTTCGTTATTATTAATGTTTCTATTAAATGCTAATCTATTTAAATCATTTTCTTTATTATTTGATGATGGGTTATTTACTTGATTTGTTGATTGATTTGTATTTACTTTTGTTTCTATACTTGTATCTTTTAATCCTAAATTTAAAAGTTCAGCACCTTTTTTAATATCTTCTACATTTGTACCCTCTTTAACAACTTTTACACCTTCAGTTTTATTTGCAATCATTTGATTATAAATAGAATTCTTTTGAGAACCTAAAAATATATTAGTTACAAAATCATTAGCTTTTGTGTTACTTGTATTCTGTCCTGTTGTATTTTGTGAAGAAGGAGTAGTTTCATCTTGATTATCAGTTATATTAATCGTTTTAGAAGCATTATCTAATAATCTATCCATTAAAGATCTTGGAGTTTTTAACTCTTGTGTATTCTCTTTTAATAAAGTATTCTTATCAATATTTACTTTTTGTTCTTCTTTAACTATTACACTTGAATCTAGTTTTGCAAACTCTTTTGAAACTGTTTCATTAATTTGCTTATCTGTAGTAATTGGAGTTATTTTTTCATTTGGAGTTATTTTGTTTTCTATTTTTGAAGAATCTTTTATCTCTACTTTTTCTTCAATATTTTGAGTATTTTTTTGCACTAATTCTTTTGAGATATTTGTATTTTTACTTTCTATTTTATTTTCTACTTTTACTTCTTCTGTAGATTCATCTTCAAAATTTAGTGTAGTTTGGATTTGTTCTTTTACTAAATTTACTTTTGTTTCTTTGTTATCTCTTATTTCAAGTTTTGATTCTGGCTTATTCTCTGTTTTATTTTCTATTTTAATCTCAGCTTTATTTTCTACTTTATTTTCTACTTTATTTTCTGTTTCATTTTCTAGATCACTAGCATTGATTTTATTCTCAACTTTATTAACTAAGGTATTATCTTTAGGAGTATTTTGATTTTTTAATTCTTTTGAAAGTTCATTTAAAACAGTTTTATTTTCTATTTTTGGGGTTTCTGTTTTTACTTCTATTAAACTTTCTTTTGTAATAGAATTTATTTCACCATTTATATTTTTTGTTATATTTTCTTTACTTGAGAAATTATCTAAATTCTCTTTATTTGCAATTTCTACTTTTGCCTGTTCAATCATTTTATCGAGTAATGAAGTTTCAGTTTTTGGAGTTTCCAAATTACTTTCTAGATTTTTGATACCCGTATTTACTGTATTATTTGTTTTTTCTACTTCTTTATTTTCTGTTTTTGAAGTTTCTGTTTTTGAAGTTTCTACTTCTTTATTTTCTATATTTGTATTTTCTGTTTTTGTATTAACTGTTTCTTTATTTTCTATATTTGCATTTTCTGTTTTTATATTAACTGTTTCTTTATTTTCTATATTTGCATTTTCTGTTTTTATATTTGTTACTTGTGTAGAGTTAAGAGTATTTTTTGCATCAATAATCATTTTATCTAATAAAGATGTTGAAGATTGTGTTATTTTAGCTCCACTTTTAGTATCTTTTGTTTCTAATGTTTCACTATTTTTATTTTCAGTTTTCTTAGAATTTTCTTCAGTATTTGTATTTTTTGTTTCAAGATTATTATTATCTACTTGATTTTTTAAAGAAGTTTTTGAAAACTCACTTTCTTTTGATGAACTTTCATTAGAAATTGTTTTACTATCAGCTTTATTTTCTACATTATTATCTATTTTATTAGCTAATAAAGAATCAAAAAGAGATAAACCTTCTTTTTTTATTGAAGTAGGATTATTACTAGTAGTAACTTTATTATTACTAGTTTTTGAAAGAGATAAAAAATCAACTTCTTTAGTCATCGTTTATGCCTTTAATATATCTAATGTTTTGGCATCGATATTTTTGTGCGTTTTAAATGTTGCAACATTTGCTTCATATGAACGCATTGCTTCAATTAAATCCACCATTTCTATAACTGGATTAATATCAGGATAAGCAACATAACCGTCATCATTTGCATCAGGATGTGATGGCTCAAATCTCATAACAGGTTTGGCATCATTTTCAACTATTGATTTAACTCCAACACCTTTTAATGAAATATCAGCATTTTTATTTACTTCCATCCCATTGTTTTTTTCTTTTTGATTTTCTTGCAAAAGTATTTCTTCAAATACTACATTTTGTTTTTTATAAGGTCCGCCATTTTCAGTATGTGTAGTTTTAGCATTTGCAATATTTGCACTAACAACATTTATTCTTGTTCTTTGTGCACTCATTCCAGAAACTGCTATATTATAACCATCAAAAAATCCCATATTTTAATCCTTTTTGATTTATACTTGCATTCGCATAACTTCTTTGTATGCATTTACAGCTTTGTTTTTAACTTCAAGAGCAAGTTTTAAAGACAATTCAGCCTCTTCTATTTTTTGTACTGCTTCTTGTAAGTTTTTAACACTTCCTGTAGCTATTCCTTCCATAGCTTTATAACCATCAACTTGACTTCCATTAACTTCAGATATTGCATCTTTTAGCATGTTATCAAAAGTTTGATTATTAACTTTAGTATCAACTTTATTTAATGGATTAACTTGTTTATTCGTAATCGACCCAATTGAATCAGCTATTGATGAAAGATTCATTTAATTTCCTTTTTTCTTAAAATACTAAAATCAAAATTTTTGTGCTTCTTGAACACTAAGTTCAGCTAACATTGCATCTATTTTTTCTTCATTATATTTAAAATCTAATTCTGATCTTTTATTGTCTAGACTAAAAAGTAAAATTATTAGTGAGAGCATCATATTTGAAATTCCTTTTAAAATTACTGTCACAGCAATAATTCCAAAAATCATTTCTAATGGGGTATAAAGGTCTGCGTTAATCACAAAGAATATTAAAGTAGCAAAAAAGCCAGTGGCAATATATAATCTAAATATACCACTATTAACTACACCTTGTGAAAATTTTTCGACTACCATATTGTCCCTATGTTAGATAAAAAAATATTAATTGCCATTATACTCACAAATAAACCTTACTTGATATCATTAAGTAATATGTCAATAATCCCTTGCAATTGTTTTGTTATATCATCATTTGCAAATTCATGTGCAAATAATTTTCTAAGCCTTGAAGTGGTAGAGATATTTGCGGATGTTGAAACATTACCTATATATTTTACCATAAAATTTTGGTTTAAACTATTTTTTTTAGCTAAATTTACTAAAGAAGTAGTGATAGCCTCACCTATTTTATAATTTTTAGTATGATTAAAACATAATAAGAGTTTTTCTTTATCTAAAGAGAGCATTTTCATCAAGGCATAAACATCTGTTAAAGCAGAAGGATCTGTAGTTGTTAAAGCCACGACATTATTAGAGATAGAGAGAAATTCTTGAACATAAGAATTAAGTCCAGCTCCTGTATCAATTAAAACAATATCATAAATATTTAACTCTTTTAGATCTTCAATAACTCTACTTAGAACAAGAGAGTTTTTTAAATTTGAATATTGATATCCACTTTTCCCTGCTACTAAAGAAACATTTTTAAAGTTTGTATTGCTGGTCACTTCAGAAATTGTATTTCTTCCTTCAATATAATCAAATAAGGTAAGTTTTGGTCTTATATCAAATAAAACTTGCATATTTGCAAGTCCAATATCAGCATCAACAACTGCAATTTTATAGCCTCTTTTTGCTAAAAGATATGAAATATTTGCAGTAAAAGTTGATTTTCCAACTCCACCTTTTCCTGAAGTTATAGTTACTACTTTAGTTTTTGTTTTTTTTGAACTTGCTCTAGTTAAATTAACTAAATTTCTAGCTTGAGAGGAGATTGCATTAAACAATAATTATCTCCTAGCACAAGAATTATTCATAAAACAATCAATTAAGAAACTCGAATCAGAAACAATTAAATCATCAGGAACATTTTGACCAATTGAGAAATATGTAATTGATTTTTTTGTTTTGTGAGCAAAAGAGATTAAGTTACCAAAACTCTTTGTTTCATCTAATTTTGTAAATGTCAAATAATCAATATTTAATCTTGAATAGTTAGTATAAATATCTATTAAATCACTATGTTTTACATTTGCAGGTAAAACAAGTACTTTTTCAATTGGAAGCTCATCTACTCTTTCTTGATACTCATTTATTAATTCTATTTTATCTACGTCATATTGAGAAGAGCCAGCAGTATCTATAAAGATATAATTACAGTCTTTTAATCTAAGTAACGCCTCTACTAAATCTTCTGGTTTTTTAACTACTTCTAAAGGTAGTCTCATAATATTTGTATAAGCGTTTAATTGTTCAATTGCCCCTACTCTAAAAGAATCTAATGTCACAATTCCAACTTTATAATTTTGCCCTAATTTATAAGCATATCTTGCAGCTAGTTTTGCAATAGTAGTAGTTTTTCCAACTCCAGTTGGTCCTACCATCATTATTATTTTTCTTTGGTGTTTTCTTAAAGGAACTTCTTGCTTAATTGGAATAATCCTTCTTAATACAAGTTTAAAAAAGTCATTCACTTTCTTTGGATTAGTTTTAAGTGCAACAGGTAATTGCTTTATGGTTTTTTTCATAATTGTATAAGTCATCTCTTGATCAAATTCATTTTGCTCAAAAAGAGTATAAATATCAATAAATTCAGGAGGAATAGTTAAATCATAAAGTTGACTCTTAGGATCCCACAAGGTTTTTTGAACTTGCATAATAGCATCTTGCATTTTAAGAATCTCTTCTCTAAAATCATAAAACTTCGCTCCATTTGCTGGCTCTTTTTTAAAAGGAGATGATACTATTTTCTTAACATGACTAATCTCTTTTTCTTCATCTTCTAGTGCCACAATAATTTCATACATATCTTTTGTACCATCATGTTCACTAGAAATTTTTTTTGTTGAGATAACAATCGCATCTTCTCCGCACTCTATTTGAGCATTTCTTAGTGCAATAGTAGGTGTTTCACCTAAAAAAGAGAGCATATTCATTGTAATCTTCCATCTTTATATATTTTATCAATTTGTCCATCAATTCGTCTTATTTTTATATATTCACTATTTTCAAAAATTATTTTTCCCTGCTTTTCAATTTCAATCACCCCAAAGTTAAATAAAACAGATTTTTTTTCATATATTGATATGTCATTTTTACATAAAACTGTTCCTTTTCTAAGAAACCTATTGGCAATATATTTATTATCTTTAAGCTCTTTAATTGTAATAGGAATACAAAACTTTTTAACACTTAATACCTTAGCTGGAGATAATTTATTAATATTAATCATCTCTTTGTATTTTATTTTAGAATTTGTAATAATAACTTCAATAGCCTGCAAATTAAGAGAGAATATTAATATTAGAAAAAGACTTTTAAGCCTTAACATGAAAGAAACTTCCTCCATTTTTTTCTGTTATATCATCAACAATATCTTTATACATTCGTTGAATTGGTTCAACAATTAAACTAAGTTTTTTATTAAGTTCAAAAAGTGTTCTTAATTCATTTTCTAAATTATCTACTTTCTCTCTATATTTATTTACATCAACACCATTTTGCATTTGCTTTACAATTTCTTGATTTAGCTGTTGTTTATAAACAGCAATTTCCTCAATCATAGATTGCTTCTCATCATTTCTATTTAATAACTCTTCATGTTTTGCTTTTTTTATATCTTCAATATCTTGCTTGATATAATCTTGCATTTTATTAACTATCTTTGTCATATCATTTATAATTTCTTCAATCATGGCTTACTCTTTTTTATTTATTACGTTCAGTTAAAAAGTTATAAAGCATATCACTTATTCCCATTGTTCCTGTAGATTCTCTTGAGATAGCTTCTGTATACATACTTTTTATTATATCAGAACCATTTCCTTCTCCGGCTATATTTGTTGATTTTAAAGAAATATCAAGTAATTGTTGCGTAAAAAATGATTCAAAGTCATTTGAAACTTTTCTTAATGCAGCATCCTCTAATTTAGAAGTATTAATTTCTTTATAATCTTTACTAGGATTAGATTTTATACTATTTATATCAACAAAGTTTGTATTTAATTCCATAATTTACTCCAATCTATCAAAGAAGTTTTCTTCACCTAAAACATCTTCTTGATTATTTCCTGAGAAAAATCTCATTTCTACTCTTCTATTATCAATAGCCATTTCACTTTTTGGATGATATGAAGAGTATGCAGCTACCTTTAATGTTCCTGGGTCAATTCTATTTTTAATAAGTTCTTTAACTACAGAAATAGATCTTAATGCCGAAATATCCCAATTGTCTCTTGGAATATTTTCACTTGTAAAAGTATTTGTTGATGTATGCCCTATTATCTCAATATTAAAAGCATGTGGCATTGTTCTAATAACTCTCGCTATTTTTGCAATAAATCTTTTTGAATTTGCATTTGATAACTCATACTTACCCTCTTCAAACATAATGGTAGAAGGAATATCTAATGTAAACTCATTTTTACCTTTTTCAATTTGAATTTGCTCGGTATCTTCAGTTGTCGAATCATTCATTTGTTGAACAACTTCTGTAACTTCCTCAGCTGTTTCTGCAACTGCATCTTCTAATGAAGTTGACTCAATATCATCACTTTGGGAATTACTACTTTCTGTAGAATATTTATCAGATTGCGTTTGAACATCAGTAGAAGAGTCAATAAATCCCATGGCTTTTTTCATAACATCAAAATACTCTTCTACTTTTTTCTTATCCATAACAGCCATAGATAAAAGAAGGATAAAAAAAGTTAAAAGAAGTGACATTAAGTCACCAAATTGGACTAGCCAGCCTGGTAGACACTTAGGACATTCAGGACACTTTTCTTTTGCCATAAATTATATTACTCTTCAATCTCTACTAAAATAGAATTAAGTTGCATTTTAATATTACCAATTGATTCTTCTGCTGCAATCATTGAAGTGCCTTTAATAATAACTTCACAAAAATCGGCTTCTTTTTGATGTTTTTGAGCTAATTTACTTTCAATAATACCTGCAAATAAAGTACCAATTAAAGCCCCATACATTGTAGTAAGTAAGGCAACTGCCATAGCTGGACCAACGGCTGCTGGATCAGAAAGGTTTGCAAGCATGGCAACAAGTCCAACAAGTGTACCAATCATTCCCATAGCTCCTGCTGTACCACCAATATTTCCAAACATAGAAATCATTGTTCCATGCCTTTTATTCATATACTCTAATTTTGTTTCAAGAAGTGGTTCCAAAGTTTCAGCTCTTGTTCCATCAACTAAGAGTTGAAAAGCTTCTTTAAAAAAAGGATTGCTTTCTTGCAAAACTTTTTGCTCGATATGCATAACACCATGTTTTTTAATTTCAGTGGCATAAAAAGTAATTTTTTCAACAAGTTCTGGCAAAGGGTCTACTTTTACTTCATTTAATGCAACTTTTAATGCAGGAGTAAATCTTTTTAAATCTGAACTCTCAAATTGACCTGCTGTTACAGAAATAGTTCCACCAATAACAATTAAAACTGAAGGAACATCAAGATATGGACCAAAGCCAACACCACCAAGAATTATAGCTAGAGCAACAAGACTCCAACCTCCCCCTAAACCACCTGCTGTACTCTTATCCATTTATTACAATCCTATTTGATTAAGCCTTGAAGAGGCATTTCCAATATTCTTTACTTTTAATCCAAATTTACCTTCAACTATAACCGCTTCACCTTCTCCGATCTTAACGCCATTTATTAAAATTTCAAGAGGTTCGTTTACCATCTGTTCTAATTCTATAATTTCACCAATATCCCATCTAAGAATATCTTTTAATAAAAAATTCTTTGTTCCAAGTCTAACACTTAATTTTAATTTAATATCAAATAATAGTTGTAAGTTTTGTGCTGACTCTTCCGATAATAAAGAACTTATACCAAGATTTTGTTGACTTTGAGTAGCTTGAGGCTGAGGGGTTGAAATAATATTATTTTTATTTTCAACCTCAATTTCTTCACCTATAATTTGAGATAAATAAGGAGCTATTTCATCATCGAAACTCATTAATAGAGGTAATTTCTCACCATCTAAAGTTAAATTAAAAATGTATTTTTTATTGCTTGAGTCTATCTCATTGCAATCTTTTATAGAAGAATTTAAAGATTCGTATTTTAAAGATTTTACATCAGGAAAGCCTTGTGCGTTAACAGAAGTACATAAACTACCACATATATTTGATACAATTTCATTAACAGCATCAGTTATTTCATCATCAATATGCTCTTTTAAATCTCCCATACCACCTAACATAAAGTATTCAAACTTCGTAGCTGTTACTGTAGGAACATAAAAATTCCAATTTGATGAAACATCTGCAAAATTAAACATTACAGAAACATTAATACATTGAGTATCATCTAAACTAGTTATATCAAAATCTACTATTGTGTCTATTGATACATTTTTTGATAATAACTGTTCTAATGTATTCGTCAATTCATCTTTAAAAAAATTTGATAAATCAGATGCCAAAAACTAGCCTTTTTATTCTATTATTATAAATATTTAATCTTTTATTCCATTTTTTCTAAATCACTTAGAATTTGTGCTTTTACTCTCATCATATCCTCAGTAGGATATTTATATTCAGCATCACCTCTAGTAACTTTTACAAAAAAATCTTTTGAAGTTTTGTTATATCCAAATTGTACATTATCTAATATTACTTCGTTAGATTTTATATCTTGGGGATTTCCTAAAACTTTTTTATACTCATCATCCTGAACTACTTTTTGTTTATCGTCAACTTCATTTATTGATTTAGTTTTTTCAACATGATTTGTTTGAGCATTATCTATATTTGCAACTCTTCCTATTTCCATAAGATCTCCTTTATAAGTATAGATTTTTATATATTATATCAAAAAAAGATTAAATTAGAATGTTATTTTTGAAAAAAAGAAAAAAAGAATAATTAGCTTATAAAGACTCTAAAAGTTCATCAAAGTTGACTAATTCAAAATCAATTAAAGAGTCTAAATATTTCTCTTTAAAGTACTGACTTGCACTAGAAAACTTTAATCCTTGAATTAATTGTACACCTGTTAAAAAATCTGCTCCATCATCATTTAAAATTGCTTTTATCAGCGATATTTGAATTGAAGCTTCGTTATATTTTCCAGCTTCTAATAAAGCAGCAACCATTAAATACATAGTATATTTATCTTCAACTTTATATTTTTTTTGCAATTTATTAATTATTTTTATTGCTTTATTAGGCTTATTATCATGTAATTCTTTTAATGCCTTAGTTTTTAAATAAGAAGGGCTTTCTTCAGCATTTAATGTTAAGTCAGCTTTATAAAAAAGTCCAATAGCTTTTAACAAATCAATATAATATTGAGTTATTATAAAAGGACCTTCTAAGAAATTATTATTTATTTCTAAGGGTATGTTATCTTGTAATCTAGCAAAATAAGTATAATCATTTTCATTTTCACCTCTAATTGCTAATTTCATTAAGTAAACTAAGGGATCTTTATAATGCTCTGTAAACAAAGGATGATTTAAATCAATCTCATCTTCTTCTAATTTTACTAAATAGTCTAAGGCTTTGTAAAAAATAGTTTTTTGATAACTTAAAGGATCAAAAGATACTTTAAAAGCATTATTTACAAATATTTTATATAACATTTGTCCAAAATACTTATACATACCATCTTTTGATTTGATATTTTGTTCAATATATTCAAGGTCTTTTATTTTTTTTCCAATTTTTTTTGCACTTATAAGTGTCATTACAGAATAAAGTTTATTCCCTGGATTTAGTTTATAAGCTTTTGAAAAATATTGATATGCATTATGAAAGTCATTAATTTGTGCATAACAAAGAGCTAAATTGTAATATACATAAGAATTAGAATCTTCTTGAATAAAAGATTTAAGTTTATTAACTCTTATTATTGGATCTTCTTGAATGATATCAATAAACTTCGAATTATAAGCTACCATATCTTCAAGACTTTCTACATTTTGCTTATCTTTAAATATAAAACCTTTTGAAACATCATATAAAATTTCTTTATTATCAGAAAAAATAAAAGGAGAAAAATAGAACATAAAATCTTTTTTTCTATCATCATCAAATTTTGTTACAAAATGTAAATATTGTTTTGTAGTATATTTATTTTTATTAAAAAAGATTTTTAAAGGATAATCTAAATTCGTTCTAAAATTTTCTTTTCTCTTATTAAGTTCTTCTAAATGATCTTTTAATTTTTCTAGTTCATTCGATTTTAAATCCCTAAAAACCATTAACCAATATATTTGATCAATTTTTTCTTGATTAAAAGTTTCTATTTTTGCTTTTTCTAAAAATTTTTCTGCATTTACATAGTCTTTTATTTTTATATATAGAATTGCTTTTTTTAATTCCATAGGATATTCCATTGAATTTAAAATATTTAATGCTTTTTCATAATCTTTAAGTATTATATATGTATCTGATACCATTCTTTTTGAGTGTTCACTCAGTTTTTTATACTTTTTGGTAATATCAATAATTGTTTCTAAGTACTTTCTATCTTTTTTAATTTGATAAAGATAAAAACATGCAGAAATATATTCATAAGTATTAGAAAAAGCTGCTTTTTTATAATCATATATATTATTTAAATATAGTAAAGAATTTTCTATTTGATTTAATTTGTAATAAGCAATTCCAATATTTAGGAAAGATGGTATTTTAAGAATTTCAGATGTCTCTTTTAATATTTTTATTGCTTTTAGATATTCCGCTCTCTCTAAATGTAAAATAGCCTTATTAAACTCTACTTGTAATCTAAAATTTTCTTGATTTTCTTTTAACATATTATACTTAAATAATATCTCAGGTTGAGAATCGATAACATCATTTTTTGCAAATAATAATGTAGTATAAAAAGTTAGTGTAAATATTAATAAAGCTTTTTTCAAAACTTACCTATACCATTGTATTAACTTGAGCATAAAGTTCTTCTGTTCTATTCTCTAGATTTTCAACATTATGTTTTAGTTCTGTATTTTCAAGTCTTAGCTTTTGTAAGTCATTTCTTGCAACCTGCAGAGTTTCTTGATTATTTTTAAGAGTTCCTGTACTTACTTTTACTTGTTTTTCATATTTTTCTATTATTGATTGAAGTTTTTTATTCTCTTCTTCAATAATATTTTTTTCTTCATTTACTTTTCTATATAAAGATTTATATACGTTTGTACTTGAAAAAAAATATAAAAGTAAAATTCCAATAATTGTGATTAATAAAAAGTTATCCAATTTGTCCCTCTAGATTTCAAATAAGAGGAGCCTTTTAGCTTCCCCTCTTATTTCATATTATCGTTTTAAGTTAATAAGTGTATTAAGTAACTCATCTGATGTTGTAATAGATTTTGCATTTGCTTCAAATGCTCTTTGGAATAGCATTAAATTAACTAAACTTTCTGATAAGTCTGCAGTTGAAAGTTCTAATGTTTTACCTTCAATTTTTGCAGTTTTGTCATTGTTTAAGTTATAAATTGGATCACCTGAAGTATTTGTTTTTGCTAAAAGGTTATCTCCACTTGGATCTAAACCTCTATTACTGTTAAATAAAGCAATTGAAACTTGCCCAATTGCAAAATCAGCGCCATCTTGCTTCATTGTAATCAACCCTGTACTATCAACAGAAAATTCTCCAAAAGCTGAATCAGAGATTCCTAAAGTATCTAACTTTAATTGTAATGAAGATTGAGTAGTTGTTTGATCTATTGTATTAACTAACTCAATAAACTCAGCTCCCGCACCTTGTCTTCCACTATAATCATTGTTTTTATCTAAAGGAGTAAAAGCTGTCAAAGGAGAGGTACCTGTTCCATCAGGAGCCCGCTTCATACTACCACTAAACTCTACATCAAAGTTTTTATCTTTTGTTTCAATTACTAAATTTCCATTGATGTTTTTTGCTGTTACATACTCAGATAATAAGAATGAATTTGTTGTTGAAGGTGCTCCAGAAGAAGAATTTGCATATGAATAGGTTGTTGTACCATTAATAGCATTAACTACATCATCAATTGAACTTACTCCATCCATAAATATACTAAGAGGAATTGCTGGAGTGGATGAATTATCACCAGGAACAGGGATTACTCTATCTAATTCTTTATCATAAATTGTCATTCCATATAAAAAGTCAAAAGGTGTAGTACCATCAAATCCTAAATCAGAAGGAGTATAAACATCTTGCTGTTTACCACTAATTGCTTCCGATAAGGCATCTCTTGCACTTTGTAATGCACCAACCCCTGTACCAACAATTGCAGATGTTGATGTTTGAAAGGAACCAGCTACATTGTTATTTCCTGAGTTCTCTCCAATTTCAGTAATTGTAAATGTTTCTCCAGGGATTAATGATTCTATTTGAATAATACCTTTTAACATATCTTTAGTTTTTGTTGATAACTTAAAAGTTTCATTCTCTTGTAAAACATCATTACCTGATGTTGCTGTTATGTCACTCTCATCAGCCATATAAGCTCTTAAGCCAGGTATTTGTGAAAGTTTATCTGCAAGACCTTTATATGTTGCTATTCTACTTGCTGCAATATCAAAATCTTGGATTATTGCTGAGTCATAAGTTCTTTCTTTAGCTGGACTGGTAGAAACACCAGTTACAACAACAGTATTTGTAGATGCAGTAGCTGCAATACCAGCTGCAACACCAGCTGCTGCTAAACCAGTAGCAACATCTGCACTACTTGCATCAGGAGATTTAGCTGTATATTTAAAAGTTGTATCATCAACTGTCATTTCATATGTCGTGCCAAGAGTAAAAGTGTCAATCGTATTTGTAGCAGTAAAAGGACCTGCTCCAGTCGTTGCAATACTTGCAGAATTAAGTTCAAAATTATCTTTAAAAGCATCATCAGCTATAACAGACGTATAATTTTGAGAGATTGTATTACCTCCTATATTTACATATACTTGGTCTCCCCCTTTACTTATTAAAGCTTCATTTCCAGATTTAAAGTTTACTTGTGATATTTGTGCAGTTGAACTAGCACTCCCACCATCAGGAGTATCTTTTAATTTTTGTAGCCATGTAGAGTAGTTTGATACCAAAGCTTCTACATCTGATTCTTTTGCAGATTTAGTTTTTCCACCTGCGCCTTCAAAGATTGTAGAAGAATCAGCTTTTGCTGAAGCTGAGTAGTCAGTTGCTTTTGCAGTGATTGTTTCTATATAATTTGAATGACTAACTACCTTTGAAGTTAATAGTTTTGTAAAATCATTTGTAAACATTTTAGTATTTGGGTTAGTACTTATTACATCACTCCCAGAATCAATAGCACGCATAGCCCAGCCTTGGACTTCATTTCCTGCGGCATCTTGCAATGTACCATTATCACCCATCCTAAAGTTACCTGCTCTTGTAAAAAGAGTTTCAGCACTTCCACTAGAACGTGTATTTAATACTGTAAAGAACCCTTCTCCACTAAGTGCCATATCGTAATTAACACCTGTAAGTTTTAAGTTTCCTTGTACATACAATTTTTCTGCATCAAGTATTTTAGAACCTTTTCCAATTCTATCTTGATACATTTGGTCTGCAAATGATATTCTAGAGGCTTTATACCCTATTGTATTTACGTTTGCTATATTATGAGATTCGTTATCTAACGCTGCTTGGTGAGACGCTAGTCCCGAAATTCCTGTCCATAATGCTCCGATCATGATTTATCCTTTAGATAAATTTTTAAACACTCTCATGTTCAAATATTAGCACTTCAAAAAGTACTAATATTTAGACACAAAAAGTTACAACTACCTTTTTAACTCTATTGCTGTTTTTAAGAACTCATCTGATGTTGTAATAGATTTAGAGCTAGCTTCATATGCTCTTTGAAAAACCATTAAATCAACTAAATCATCCCCTAAATTTGTATTACTAAGTTCAACTGAAGAACCAACTAATTTATTAACTAAAGAGGCATTCTTAGCTTCGCTTGTTTCAGAACCTATTGAATAAAGATTATTTCCTTGAGGAAGTAAAGAGTCTGGATTAATAAAAGATGCCGTTTCTAGTCTTCCAATTAAAAATTTATTCTCTCCATCTTTTGCATAAATTGCCCCATCTTCAATTGAAAGTGTCCCAAAATTATTCTCTGAAATATTCAAATTATTAAGTTTCAACTGTAACTGCCCTACACTTGCTAAAGATGTATTGGAAATTGTATTTGTCATTTCAAGAAGTTTAGCATCTGCATTTTCTAAGGCAGTTTTTAAAGCATCTCTTGAACTATTTACCATTGCAATTCCTGAACCTAAAACAGGAGCTACTGTTTCAACCACACCATAACCACCACTATTAATTGCAGGAGAAGTGATATTTATATTTTTCCCTGGAGTTAAAGTTGTTATTGTAAGTAAACCATTTGAATCAACATTTGCACTTAAACCTTTTAAATTTGATAATTTATCTGCAAATTTGTTAATAGTAGTTTGTTGATCTATTTCAAAGTTTTGTTTTACTAAATCCCCATTTACATATGTTTCAATAAAACTTTCAGGCCCTTGAAGTTTACTTGTAAAATCTGAAAAATCTATTTGAGTTACTTGTGAAGAAGAGGAAGTTCCTGGAACTAATGGATTTGCCGAATACAATTTAAGTTTTTCTTTATAATCAATAATTAAAGCATCTATGTCTGCAACTTTCCCACTAGCTGTTTTAAAACCATTTCCTGAAATACCACTATCAACAGCACTTGAAATATAATTTGTTGATTTTGAATTAATTGATTGGTTAAAAGTAGAATTATTTATAAGCTCAGAAGCTATTGAGTTTGAGTAATCACTATTAAACTGTGTTGTAGCATCACTTGAAATGATATTTGAAATATTCGTTTGACTTCCTAATACTTTATTACCATCCGCAGATTCTAATGTACCATCAATTCCTATTTTAAAATTACCTGCTCTTGTATAAAAAGTTTGATCATTTACTATATCTTTTACAATAAAGAAACCTTCACCTTCAATACCTACATCAAGTGGATTATTTGTAAGTTTTATATTTCCTTGCTCAAAATTCTTCTCTACAGATTGAATATTTACACCTTTTCCATATCTTGATTGATACATCATATCTTCAAAAGAAATCTCATCAGCTTTATGCCCAATTGTATTTGCATTAGTTACATTATTTGATTGAGTACTCAATGCTTTTTCGTAAGTATTTAATCCAGTAAGCCCATTCCATAATCCACTAATCATGATTTAATCCTAAAATATTTTTGTTATGCTACTAAAAGGTATTCTAACTAACTGATCTGAATAAACAGGAATAGTCGCACCATTAATTGTATAACCTGAATTAGAAACTTCTTCAAGATTTTCATCTAAGATTACAGGTAAACCATCTTTTTTTATTACTTTTCCAACATTTTCTAAAGCAACTTTTAAATTTGTTTTATTACCCTGTGCATCTAATATAAAACCATTTATATCATATGTAATATTCTTCCCATCAGCATCTTGAACTTGATCTTCAATATATAGGATTTGCTGTGCTTTTACATTGACTTCTCCATCAACATTTTCCACAGACCTTACTGTATAGGCTTTATTAACTCCATTTTCTCCAATATTACCATCTTCAACATTTTTTCCAATAACAGCTGCTGCATTTGAAAGTGCTGATTGAGAAAATGTTTTTGCTAGTGATTCCATTGTTTGAATTGTTTTTAAGTTTGTTTCTATTGAGGACATTTGCATTTGAGTATCAAGCATCCTTTTAGAATCCATAGGTTTCGTAGGATCTTGCATCTTTAATTCTTCAAGCATAAGTTTCAAAAAATCATCATTTGTTAATTTATTATTACTAACTGCTGTAGTATAAGAATTCCCATCAGCCCCGGTCTTTGTATTTATCTTTACATCATCAACTGCCATACTAAACTCCTACCTCATATTTTCTTCAAAGAAATATCTAACTACATTATCAGAATCCATTGCCTCTTGCACTCTAACTGCAAGCTTCTCATCTATTACAATAATATCACCGGTTCCTATAATTCTTTTATTAACATAAATATCACCACCTGAACCAGCGGGCTTGTCTAAGGACAAAATATCCCCAGTACTTAAATCTAAAAATTCTTTTATAGTAATACTTGCATTTCCCAACATTACGTCAACAACAATTTGTGTATCTACTAATAAATCATAATCTCTTTCTGTAATTTCCATAACAATACTTTTTCGTAAATTTGAATATTATACCATAAAAATAGTTATTCTTTATTTTTTGTAAAAAACTATTTATTAAAAAAAGAAAGAATAAAAAGTAGTTTTAAAGAACAGAATCTAATGATTCTAACATTGAGTTTACTTTAGCTTCAATATTTCCATCAAAATTTCCTAAATCACTTGCAATAACAACCCCACCTATTGTTACATTAGCATCTTCTACTAATTCAATAAATTTTTCTAAATTTAAATCATTTTTTAATATCTCATAATCTTTTGGATTTAAATGGATTTTTATCTTTGTAGCACTTTTAATTTTATGAAGTAAGTGAGTAATAGTCTGTTTTGCAATTGAAGCAGAGTTTTCACCAACTTCAATTGAGATAATTTTTTGAGCTATTGAAATAGAAGTTTTTAAAAGTTTTGTTTCCATTTGAAAAGTTGCTTGTTCAAAAAAGTTTGCATAATGTTTTAAATCTTTTATAGCTTGAACAACTTGAGCATCTATATCTCTTCCTGAAATTCCGTTGTTTTCAAGGAGTGTAATTTTTTGATCAATTTGACTTATTTTACCTGTCAAAGCTCTTATTTCATTTAATACTGGATCCATGTTTCCATTAATTTCTTTATTGTTTAAAACTGCATGAGAATTTACTGTTTCACTTTGTGTATTATTAATAAATGAACCCAATTGATAATTCTGAACATCATCATTTTTACTTAAAATCTTTGCGCTTGAGTAAACATTATTTTTTTCCATTATTCATCCATATCTCTATCAATTGTACCCTCTTCAATCATTTTTTGGGCAACATCTAACATTTTTCTTTGAGCTGCTTCAATATCTTTAATTTTTACTTTTGTAAGCATTTCAAACTCTTCTTTAAATCTATCACTTGCTCTTTGAGACATTGAACTTGTAATTTTTAACATATCATCGTCTGTAGCATTTTTCATAGCAACTGCAACATCACCAGTATCTACATTTTGTAAAATTTTCATTACATATTCAGTATCTAATTTTAATAAGTCTTCAAATACAAACATATTTTCTTTTATTTTTGTAGCTAATGAAGTATCAACACCATTAATATTCTTTAAAATATCTTGAGATTTAGGTCCAAGTCTATTTAACATATCGGCAACAACTTTTACTCCACCAACATCAACAATAGAAGATAAAAGAGATTCAAGTTTTTTCTCTAAAATTACAGAAATGGTTCTAACTACATCAGGAGATACATCTTTAATTGTAGCCATTTGCATTGTTACTTTCACTTTTATATCTTCTTCAAGTTGCATTAAAACATCTGCAGCCTTTGGAGCTTCCATATGAGATAATATTACGGCAATAGTTTGAGGTGATTCATCTTTAATAAAATCACATAATTGTTTAGGATTAATTGCATCAAGATAAGCAAACGATTGTGAAGCTAATTTCATTCTAGATAATTTAGATAAAACTTCATCCGCTTCACTTTTTCCAAGTGATTTATACAAAATCTCTTTTGCATAATCATATCCACCTGAACTAATAAAACTTTTTGATCTAGTAAATAAATGAAACTCCTCTAAAACTGCTAAAGAAGTATCTTTATCAATAGAATTAATCATCGTTATATGAGTTGATATATCCTCAACAACGTTTTTAGGTAAATGTTGAAAAATTTTTACTGTTGCCTCTTCTCCAATAAGGACACAAAAATTTGCAACCTTATCAAGCATAGACATTCCTTTTAATACTTCACTAACCTCTGCCATATTTTACCTCTATTTGAATTTTCCACTACCTTCAGTTAAAAGCAATTCAATCATTCTTGCAATTTCATCAGGTTTGTGACTTATCTCTTTATCTATTGTCTCAATTAATACTTCGTATTTAGCTGCATTTTCTTCATCTAAGCCTTCAATATTATTCATTATTTGACTCTTGACTTTTGCCTTTAATCTCCCTTGTGCACTATTTTTATCAAATTCATTTTCATAATCTGTTAAAAAGTCATCCATCAAGCCATCTTCAATAACATTTCCTTTTGCATCAACTTTTTTACCATTTGGACCTTGATTTCCTAATATTACAACTTCATGATTTACTATAAATTTCTTATAAAATATAAAAAGTAAAATCGCCGCAATTAAATATTGGAAATATTCGCTAAAATCTCTTAAAATTGATTTAATCATAGCTGGAGTATTTCCTGAAGAATTATCTTCTAAAATAGGACTAGCATTATTGCTATTAGCATTTGATTCTGATGGAGTTATAGGCTTTAATCCAATAAATTTAAAATCTTTTACAGTAATTTTATCACCTCTTTGCGCATCATAACCGACTGTATCTTGAACAATCGATTCAATAGAAGATAAAAATTCGTCTTTATTTTCAACATCTTTTAATACAGAAGAATCAAAGGTTACAGCAGCACTTACTTTTTTTACTTGTGAATAATTATTACTTTTTTCATCAATGATTTTTTTTGATATTTCGTAATTGGTTATATTTTTAGCACTTTCATTACTAGATTGTGCTCCCGCATTTCCATTAGCACCATCTGGTTCTTGAATATTATTATCAACACCAGCTGTTCCTCCTGTACCAGAAGGTCCTCCTACTGAACTAGAAGTATTTTCTGTTGTTTGTTGACTTCTTATAGTTCCTTCTGGCTCATAAATTTCTTCCTGAACATGTCTTTTTTTAAATTCTAAACTTAAATTAACTCTTGCAACTACTCTTTGCACACCAACAAAAGGTTCTAGTAAAGCAACAATTTTATTTTCATAATCTTCTTCTAATTTTTGTTTATATTTATTTTGAGATAATGATTTTTGATTATCCATATCATCTGATGTCATTTGAAGTAAAGCACCATCTTGATCAATTAATTGAATATTTTCATTTTTTAATTCAGAGACAGATGAACCAATAAAATTCTTAATTCCATCAATTTGCTTTTGGGTTAAAAATACTCCAGGTTTCAAAGAAAGAACAGCTGAAGCAGTTGGTTCAACTTTTCTTTCTGTAAATATAGTCTCTTTTGGAATTGCAATCTTTACACTCGCTCTTAATACTCCAGATAAAGATTCTAAAGAACGAGAAAGTTCCCCTTCTAAGGCTCTTAAATATTTAACTTTATTTTCAAAATTTGTTGTTCCTAAAGATGATTTTTCAAATATTTCCCAACCTACATGATTACTAGTTGAAGCTTCACTTGTAACTAATTTAATTTTTGCAATATTTATGAAATCTTTTGAAGTTTTTAAAGTAAGATTGTCTCCATTCCCTATTACTGAAAATTCAATCCCTGAAGCTTCAAGTTCATTAGAAGCTAACATCACTTGATTTTTAGTTAAATTTGTAGCAATAGTATAATTTAATTTTTTATCTTGAGCTTTTATATTTGAATAAACTAATAATCCAATTAAAAGCACAAATAAAATAGAAAAACCACCAATTATTACGGCTCGTTGTGCTGCATTTAGATTGTTTATAAACTTTAAAAGTTGATCCATATAATAAATATCCTAGTTAATTTTTTTGTGATGATTCAATTACAGATCGAAAGAGTCTTGAATCTTTTTTTATAGATGATTGTAATGCATCAAAAATTACTTTATTTTTTGACATCTCACTCATTTGTGTATCTAAATTTACATTATTTCCATCATTTTGTTCTGATAATCCCTTGACTTGAATAAGATTACTTTGAGCTGTCTTTGGAGTATCAAAAGAAGTATTAATATGCTTTGCATTTGTAGTAAACATTTTTAAATCTTTTCCATCATCAATTTTCTTTAATTCTGATTCAAAGACTAAATCTTTTGTTTTATAATTTGGAGTATTAATATTAGCAATATTCCCTGAAATAACTTTTTGTTTATCACTTCTAAAACTTAATTGATTAAATAATAAATCTGTTACGTTACTTGCTTTCATTAGTTAGTATCATTCCCAATTTTTTCTATTAATTTCCCGTTTAATTCATCAATTGTTTTAATAGCTTTTTGAGATTGTTCAAATCTTCTATGAGCGTCAATTAATCCAACCATTGCAATTACTGAATTTACATTTGATCTTTCTATTGCACCTTGTAACATTTGTCCATCATTTATTTCAAAAACTTCAATCGTAGCATCTTCTTTTGCTTTAAAATTATTATCTTTATATTTTTCTAAATCTTTATAATCAATTTTTACTACTGAAATTTGATTTGTAAAATCCTCTTGCGTTACAATTGGTTCATTGTCATTATTTAAAATAAATTGTCCATTTGAATCTACCAAAAATCCGTCTAAATTTTTAAATGCCCCATCTCTTGTATAGACAACTTCACCACTACTATCTTGAACCTTAAAAAATGTGTCAGAATCACTTAGTGCAAAATCAAGAGTATTTCCTGTAGGCATAATTGGACCTTGTTCACTATTTATGAATTTTGAATCCATTTTAGGAATTGTATTTGTAACTTCATTTATTTTTGTAGGGCTAAAACCTTCTTGTGCTGCTTTTTGTAAATAATAATTAAATGAACCTTCGGTGGTACCTTCTTGCTTAAAACCATTTGTATTTGAATTAGCTAAATTATTTGAAATCATATCAAGTCTATTGATTTGATTAATCATTGAAGCTGCTAATGGATAAGTACCTTGATTCATTTTATTCCTTTACTTTTAATGTTACTTGTTAAATTCAGCAATTAAAGATTCTAAATCTTCATTACCTAATAAGTCGTCTGTGCTATCACCATGTATATGATTTGCGACATTAACTTCTTGTCTATTTCCTTCATCTTCAAAAAGATTATTTAAATAACTAGAAAGTTTTCTAATAACTGACATTACTCTTTCAATTTTTTGTCTATTAATATCATGATACTGCATTAATTCCATTGCTTGAAATATTTCTGTATTACCACTATTTACTTTTTCATTTGCATCTTCTATATAATTGCCCATTTCTTGAGCTTGATTTAAATTTTCTTTAAAAATATCAATATTAGGAAATTTTTGGCTTAAAGAATTAAGCATAGCTATTTGTTTTTCATTAAAGCTTGATAAGGCTTTAACATCACTTTGTATTGCATTATTGTAATCTAATATATTACTTAAAACATCAAAAATTTTAGTTGCTTTTTCTTCTGAATCACTTGCAACTTCGCTTAATTGATTCACTACCTTAGTGTCATTTTCTACAGGTAAAGGAAAAAGGCCGTTGTCAATTTTATTATCTATATCTCTTTTATAATTATCATTTGTATTTTTATGAACTAAAGATGTATCAACTTTTGGTTCATCAGGAACAACAGAAGTTACTTCATCAGAGGTATTTGTATCTAGTTCCATAATATCTTCTGGTATTTCAATAACATCTTCTACTGTTTCATTTTCTTCTAGTTCTTTTAATATATCATCAATATTTGTTTCATCTGCAGAAGTTTCAATATCTTCGGTGTCTTTTAAGCTATTTAATAAATCCTCTACAGATTCTTCACTACTTGAAGATTCATTAGTTGATGTAATCTCCTGTGTTTGTGATATTAATGCATTAATATCATCCTCAGACATATTTCCCTGAGGAAGGGGTTCTTCGACATTGATTTCTTCGCTTACTTCATTGTCATCATTATCATCAATGTCTAATCCATTCATAAGAGATTCAATCTCTTCTTGACTCATACTCATAATTCACACCTCTACATATTTTAAGATATTATTGAAATAATTGTTATTACTTTAAAACACCATCAAGTTTCTCTTTTAAGACTTCGGCATTAAAAGGTTTAACGATATAGTTGTTAACCCCTGCTTTCAACGCTGTAATAACTTCGCCTTTTCCACCTTCAGTTGTAATCATAATAATTGGACTTTTTTGATGACTTCCACCTGCTCTAACTTTCTTAACTAAATCTAAGCCATTCATATTTGGCATGTTCCAGTCCGTCAAAATAATATCATATTGTGACTCACCTAATAATTTCCAAGCTTTTACACCATCCTCAGCTTCATCAAAATCCTCTTTCGAGTAACCAAGCTGCATTACAACATTACCTATAATTCTTCTCATAGTCGAGCTATCATCAACTATTAATATTCTCATATTCAAACCTTTTTAAAAACTATATTCAAAATCTTATTATTATATATTATTTGTTTTAAATTTACACTTAATGGAAAATGCGATTTTCTTATCAGTTTATCTAACTTTAAAAAATCTTTAAATATAATCTATGATAATTATAAAAAAAAGGATTACTATGATTAGAGGTCTTTATACAGCTGCAACAGGAATGAATTCTATGCAACATCAAATTGATGTAACATCTAATAACATTGCGAATGTTAATACAATGGGATTTAAACAAGATAGGGCTGAGTTTCAAGACTTGATGTATGAAACTTTAAACTATACAGCAGGACAGACTTCTGAAACTACAACAAACCCTACAGGAATTGATGTAGGACTTGGTGTAAGAGTATCTGGAATACAAAAAAACTTTTTACAAGGTGATCTAAAACTAACATCTAATACTCTTGATTTAGCTATTGAAGGGAATGGATTTTTTCAAGTTACACAACCAAATGGAGAAACTGCATATACTAGAAATGGTGCTTTTAAATTAGATTCAGAAGGAAATATTGTAAATGGAAATGGGTATATGTTAAATCCACAAATTACAGTTCCCGATAATTTAACTGATTTAACTATTGCACATGATGGAATGGTAAGTGCTACTGATCCAGTAACAAGTACAATCCAAAATTTAGGTCAAATTACTACTGCTGATTTTATAAATCCTGCAGGATTAAGACCTTTAGGAGAATCCTTATTTATGCCAAGTGAAGCATCAGGAGACCCAATTGAAGGGAATCCAACAGAAGATCAATTTGGTGGATTAAGACAAGGTATGATTGAATTATCAAATGTGAAACTAGTAAATGAAATGGTAGATTTAATTACCGCACAAAGAGCTTACGAAGCAAATTCAAAAGCAATTAGAACATCAGATGATATGTTAAATATTGTTAATCAATTAAAAAACTAATAATATAATATAATAAAATGTCTATGAATCTTGAAGAGTTAAAAAAACTTAGAGAAGAAAACTTTTTAAATCATAAAAAGAAAAAAAAAGAGTATTATTTAAAAAGTAAAAAAAAAGATGAGAACTCAAAATACAAAGATTACAAAGAAATAGATTATAAAGAAGAATTAAATGCTGAAAATTTTGCAAAAAATATAAAAATAATTGCAAAAAAACAAAAAGAACATATGGATGATAGAAAAGAACAAATCTTCCAAAAGATGAGCGAGTATAAAGAAAAAAAACAAAGCTATTATCAAGAAAATCGAGAAAAAAGATTAGAATATGATAAAGCCTATAGAGAAGAAAAAAAAGAAAGATTAAAAGAGTACAGACGAGAATATTATAAGAAAAATAAAGAAAAAATATTACAAAGACAAAAAGAAAATAGAAAAGCAATTAGTTGAAAACAATACAAAAAAGAGTAAATAATGGCAGATAAAAGTGATGAAGAGATTATAAAAGAAGTCGGACTAGAGGCTTCAGATGAATTAAATGAACAAGAAACATTAGATCAACTGTCTTTAACTGATGACAAAGATGAAAATCTTTTAAGCCCTATTAATGAAAGGGATAAGGATTCAAAAAATAGAAATGACAATGTCATCGAAAATGAAGATAGAGATGGCATAGAAAAAACAAAAAATGATGAAGATAGTACTGAAGAAAATTCAGAGCCAGTGCAAAAAAAACAACCAAAAATTTACAAAATATTACTAAGTTTAGCTGCATTCTTAATTTTAATATTAATTACAGGTGGTGTTTTATACTTAACAGGTTTTTTTGATTCTAAACCTATAAAACCTATAGAAAAGAAAACTATTACAAAAAATGTAGTAGAAGAAATTGATTTTGATACAAACGAAATAAATAAAAAAAGACTAAATAAAAAACTTACCTCACTTACAAAACGTGAAATAATGAATAAAGAAGAATTAGAATCAGAAGAAAATAAAATAAAAGAAGAAGAAAGAAAAAAGAAAGAAGCTGAAGAAAAAGAAAGACTAGAGAAAAAGCAAAAAGAAGAAGCTTTAGTTGCAGCTCAATTAGTAAAATTAGAAGAAGAAAAGAAAGCTCTAGAAAATCAGCAAAAAATCATAAAAGAAGAGCAAGAAAAATTTTTACAATTACAGATACAAGCTAAAGAAGAATTAGCTCAAGCTCAAGCTAAGTTATTAGAAGAATTAAATAATACAAAAGGCATGTCTAAAAATAAGCAAGAACAACCATATGCAAATGAGACAGCAGAAGCTATAGAAGAACTAAGTAATCAAGAAGAAGATTTAATCAATAATTCGTTCTTGTCTTTTATTAATGTTGCTACAATTAAAGGTGAGTTGTATAAATCATATTTAGATAAAGCACAAAAACATTATAAGAACATCTCTATATGCAGGGATAATAAAAATCGAATTGAAATATATTTTGGACCTTTTTATTCTTCAAAAGAACGAAAAAAAGTATTTGATAATTTACTTGAAGATGGTTTTAAAGAATCTTATTTAATAGATTTTACAAATGAAGAGTATAACAAAAGATGTAAGTATTAAAATATAGAAAACTCTATGAGTTTTCTAGTATTTCAAAGCAGTTGTTTGTTTCAATAGTTTTATTTTCTACATCAACATTTTTAATATATTTATCCATAACATAAGGCACTAAAAATACATTTGGTAAGCCTTCCTTAACTAAAGATTCATCAGTTTGAACTTCAAAATAATCATCAAGTGGATATCTATGTATTTCAATAATTTTTCCTAGAAGTTTACCCTCTTCAATAATTTTACAATTAATAACATCAAACCAAAAATATTGATCTTCTTCAAGTTGACAATTTTGTTTTGTCTCTTCTTGGGATGCGAAAAGTTGTTGGTTTGTAAGTTTTTTTGCAATATCAACACTATCATAATTTTCAAACTTTATAAGTTCTCTAGACGTGTTATATTCTTGAACTTTTAGTTCAATATTTTTATTTGTAATAAAAATGGCATCTTTTTTAAATTGACCAGGAAAATCAGAATCAATAATAAGTCTTAAGTGACCTTTTAATCCAACTGCTTTCCCTAGTTTTGCAACATAAATTTTATCCATATAAGTTAATTTGCAATAACTTGTATTTTGTAGGATACACCATCTTTTGCTTTACAACCATTTGCCATAGTTTTTAAAGCATTAATCATGTTTCCATTTTTGCCAATTAATTTACCAATATCAGCACTATTAGCTTTTATAGTAATCTCAGTAAAAGTTTCATCAATACTATTTGTTGAAATACTAACTTCTTCTGGTTTACCTACAATAAGTTTTGCGTAACTTTCTATAAAATTTGTAATCATGTTATAATTCTATTATAAAATTACTTAGCTGCTAATTTTTTAACTTTTTCAGATGGTTTAGCACCAACACTTAACCAGTAATTATATCTTTCTTCATCGATTTTAAGTACTTTTGGTTCTGAAACTGGGTTAAAATATCCAATTGATTCAATCCATCCTGAATCTCTTCTTTTTCTTGAATCTGTTACAACGATTCTATAAAATGGTTTCTTATTTCTACCCATTCTTGTTAATCTAATTACTGTCATATTTTCTTTCCTTGTTTTATTTTGTTTTTATAGTATTGAATTCTAAACTCCAATCTTAAAAAAGAATAAGTTTACAATTCAACACTAATAAAGTTGTTTTCTATTTTCTTATAGTTTTATCTAGGTAAACCAGCAGGTCCACCTGGTCCTTGCATTTGAGACATCATATTTTGAAGCCCTTTCATTCCACCTTTACTTGAAAGCTTCTTAGCCATCTTAGATGCGTTTTTAAACTGCTTTAAAATTTTATTGATTTGCATTTCAGATAAACCACAACCTTTAGCAATTCTTTTCTTTCTACTTGGATTCATCAAGCTTGGAGTTTCTCTCTCTTTTGGTGTCATAGAACCTATTAAAGCTTTGATTCTTTTAATCTCATCAGAATTCTCAAAGTCCATATCTTTTATAGGTCCTGCCATTTGTGAAAGTCCAGGAATCATTCCAATAATTGATTTCATAGATCCTAATTTACTCATCATTGCAAGTTGGTCTAAAAAGTCATTAAAGTTAAATTCACCTTTTTTAATCTTTTTTGAAACTTCTTTTGCTTTTTTCTCATCAATAACAGCAGAAGTTCTTTCTGCAAGTCCTTCAATATCACCAGCACCCATAAGTCTTGAAACAATTCTATCAGGAATAAATACTTCAAGATCTGGCATTTTTTCACCATTACCAATAAATCTTAAAGGAACACCAACTTGATGAGAAAGTGAAATTGCAACTCCACCTTTAGTATCACCATCGTACTTAGATAAAATTACTCCATCGATTCCAATTTTTTCTTTAAATGTAGTTGCTGTTTTAGTTGCATCATGTCCAGTTAAAGCATCAGCTACGTAAAAAACTTCATCAGGGTTAACAGCTTTTTTTATATCATCAAGTTGAGACATAAGCTCATCATCAATTGCAAGACGCCCTGCTGTATCTATTAAAAGTACATCATAAAGTTCTTTTCTTGCTTTTTCTTGTGCACCACGAGCAATTTTAATAGGATTGGTTTCATTATCATCATAATAAATATCAACTTCAATTTGTGCTGCTATTTGTTTTAACTGCTCAACTGCTGCCAACCTTTGTAAATCCGCAGCTGCAACTAAAACTTTTTTCTTTCTAGTTTTTAAATAGTTTGCTAGTTTTCCAGTAGTTGTTGTTTTACCACTACCTTGTAATCCAGTCATTAAAATAGTTGTTGGAGGAGTTGAAGCAAAAACAAAACCTTGTTTACCTTCAGTTGTTAATACATTTGTAAGTTCACTTTGTAAAGCTTTTAAAAATGAGTTTTGACCTATTCCATTATTCTTAGTTTCTAATTCAATTGCACTTATTAACTCTTTTGTAGTTTTATGATGAACATCAGCTTTTAATAATGATTTTTTTAATTCTGCTATTGCTTTATTAAGTGAAGCAACATCATCTTTATGTCTAATTTTATTTACTGCATTTTTAATCGAACCGGTTAATGAATCAAACAAAACTATCTCCATATTTTATAAATTTTGTGGATTTTACTGTTTTATTTCTTTAAGAGAGTTGAAAGTGCTATACATTTAAGTTTAATTTAAGTTTTATTGTAGATAGAAGCCCTTTTTATAGGACTTCTTTTTATTTATATTTCTTAATTTTTAATTAAATTCATACACTCTGAATTCTCTTGGTTCTTTTGATTCAAAAGTATAATCAAAAATTTGTGTTTTCTTAGAATGTAATAAAACTCTATTTATATTAGCAGCTGGTTTTCCATAAATTGCATCACCAATTATTGGTAATCCAACAGAATTTAGATGAACTCTAATTTGATGTGTTCGTCCTGTATCAATTACTATTTTAATTTTTGATTTATTACCTTCTACTAACATTGGGTAAACTGTAGATTTTGCAGGTTTACCTTTTCTTGCATCAATTTTCGATTTTGCTACACCTCTATTTTTTGCAGTTAATATTGGTTTATCAATTTCAATTTCTTCAATAACTTTTCCATCAACAATTGCTACATATTCTTTGTATACTCTATTTGCTTTAAATTCTGCAATTGCTTTTTTCTGGAACTCTTCATTTTTTGCGAATAACATTACTCCGCTTGTTTCTTTATCAAGTCTATTTAGCATTAGAAAATCTGGAAATTTTCTAGCAACTTCATCACTTGTTAAAAAAGCAGGTTTATCAACTGCTAAGATATCATCATCTTGAAATATCATCTTAATACTTGCAATCTCTTTTACAGAGAAAACTGTATCATCTTCAATTTCACCACGTGCAATCATTACTTTCTTTCCTGCTGCTCTAACAAGTCCTTTGTCAATCAAATCTTTTGCTTTTGAATTTGAAATTCCTTCTTGCTTTGCTAATACTTTATATGCTTTATCGTATGCCATTTATATTTCCTTTAACTCTTTTACAATAGGAGAGATATCTCCCTTTTGTGTTAGAGTTGATTTTTTTATATTTTTTATATTTTCTAATTTATTTTTTAATTCATCTTTTTTAACTATTTGATAATTATTCACACATTCAAAAAGAGATTTTTGATTAAATATATTCTCACCACTAATAAGTTTGCAATTAAAAAATGCTGGTTCTATAGGATTATGTCCACCAATATTTTCAAAAGCTCCACCTAATATTACAACATCAGATATTGCATAGATATTATTTAACTCACCTAATTTATCAACTAAAATTATATCACTATCAAAATTTTCTTTTTGTGAAAATCTATGATATGATAAATTATTCTTCTTAGCAAACTCTTTTATTAATAAATCTACCTTTTCAAATCTTTCAGGATGCCTTGGAACAATTACTAATTTCCCAAACTTCCTTTCATAAGAATTTAGAATCAACTCTTCTTCTTTTTCATGAGTACTTCCAGCAGTTATTAAAATATCATCTGCTTTCTCAAATACTCTTGTTATTTTTGGAAGTTGAGCTAATTTTATATTTCCTATTACTTCAACATTTTTTGCACCTAGTTCTATTAATCTTTTTTTATCAATATCAGTTTGAGCAAATACTTTATCAATATTTGCAAAAACTCTTTTATAAAAAAAAGAGAACTTCTTATAAGACTTATAAGATTTATCTGAAATTCGTGCATTAATTAAAAATGTTTTTGTATCTTTACTTTTTGCACATAAAAAAAGCATATACCAAAGTTCTGCTTCCATAACGACTAAAGCTTTTTGTTTTTTTACCCAAAAAGGTAAAAAGATTTCAAAAGGTAGATACCTTACATTTGAAGTTAATTTTTTAGCCTCTTCATAGCCTGTATTTGTAATAACTGATATATTTACTTCATCTTCTATTAAATCAATAATCGGCTTTATAGCTTTGGCTTCACCCATAGAACAAGTATGAAACCAGATTTTTTCTTTTTCAAAACTTTTGTTATTTGATAAAAAAAATTTTGAAGGAATTGCTATTTTATATTTTGGAGTTCTTGCTTTAAATAATAGATAGGGAATTGCTGCTAAATAAATAATGCAGCTAAATAAATAATAAGTTATACTAAAAAGGCTCAATACTAAGCCTCTTCAGTTTCTTCTTTATATAAAATTCTTCCACAATGAGGACAGTTAATAATCTCATCTGATTTAATTACTTCCGCATATGTTTTGTCATTTATTTTCATATAACACCCATAACAAGCTTGGTCAATTACTGGAACAACAGCTGAATCTTTTGCCCATCTTCTAATTTTTTGGTAGAATGTTAAAATTTTATTATCAAATTTCTCTAAAAGTTCACCTCTTGATTGAGAAACTACATTTCTTTCTTTGTTAATATCTTCAATTGCATTATCAACTGCAACTTGAATCTCTTTAATTGATTCTTCTTCTTCTGTTAATTTTACTTGTAATTCTTTTAATGCTTCTTCTTTAGCAACAGTAATTTTATCAAGTCTAATAATCTCTTCATTTGCAAATGAAATTTGCTCTTTTGCAATCTCTTCTTCTAATTGTAAAGCTTTTAATTCTTTCTCATTTGAGATTTCATTATTCTTTTTTGAAATATCTTCTAGTTTAGTTTTTAACTCTGCTAAGTGGATATTGTTTTTTGTTCTTTTTGATTTTACATCATCAATTTGAGCATATGTTTCATTAATTTGAGTTTTAAAACTCTCAGCTATTTCTACAAATGTAGATAACTTTGCTTTTTCATTCTCTATTTTTGGTTCAAACATACTAATAGAGCTATCAAACTTTGATAACTTAACTAAATCTTGTAAATATTTATTCAACCGTTTCTCCTTGGGTACAAAACTTAAATGGATTTTTTGAAGCCCTTATTATAGCTTTTAATTTATTTATTTTCAAATAATCCTTGATTAGTCCCTCTAACAAGGGGCTAAAGTGTTTCTCACTTTCATAGTGTCTTATGTCAATTAATGAAATACCTCTAGCCTTCGCTTCCATAGCATCATGATATTTTATATCACCTGTTATAAAACAATCTGCTTTTATTTCGCTAATCATTGACATTCCGGCACCTGTAACTAGTGCTACTTTTTCTACTTTTTCACTGCACTTAACATATTTTAAATATTTAAGTCCAAGTTTTGAAGATATTTTATTTGCAAAAGAAGAAAAAGTATCATTTACTTTTGCATAACAAATATACTCATCACTATTAATTACATCTAAATCTAAAATTTCGCTTGCAACATATTTATTTAAATGTGTAATATCAATATTAGTATGCATACAAATAAGTGCAATGTTTTTTTGAATTAAGATTCTAAGTAATTTAGTACTATAAGAATCAAAATTTATTTTTTTTAATGGTGAAAAGATTAAAGGATGATGAGTTATTATTAATGAATTTTCTTCAATTTCATCTAACATCTGTTCATCTAAATCAATAGAAATATAAACTTGTTCTATCTTATCATCTAAAGAACCTACTAATAGTCCTGAATTATCCCATTTTTCTTGTAATTCAAAAGGAGATAATTCATTTAAAAATTCGTAAATATCTTTTAATATCATAAATTAAATTCTACCTATTCTTTTCAATCTATCTTGTTCTTGATTTTTGTACAATACAGCACATCCTTGAGCTAATTCACGTACCTTCAGGATATAGTTTTGTCTTTCAGTAACTGAGATAGCTTTTCTAGCATCAAGAGTGTTAAAAGCATGTGAGGCTATCATACATTGATCATACGCAGGAAGAGGTAAACCTTTTTCTAAACATACCTTACACTCTTTAAAAGCATCATCAAAATGTCTAAATAACATATCAACATTTGCTACTTCAAAATTGTATGTTGAAAATTGATATTCACTCTCTTTATGAACATCTGCATAAGTTGTAATTCCATGCTCGTTTTTATTCCAAACAATATCAAAAACAGAATCAACTCCTTGTAAATACATTGCAAGTCTTTCTGTTCCATAAGTAATTTCAACAGCAACAGGATCACAAGGAAGCCCTCCTACTTGTTGAAAATAAGTAAACTGTGTTACTTCCATTCCATCAAGCCAAACTTCCCAACCAAGTCCCCACGCACCAAGTGTTGGAGATTCCCAGTTATCTTCTACAAATCTAATATCATGTTTTGAAATATCAAGACCTAAGTACTCTAAAGATTGTAAATATAAATCTTGAATATTATCAGGACTTGGTTTTATCAAGGCTTGAAACTGATAATAAGCTCCAAGTCTATTTGGGTTTTCACCATATCTTCCATCAGTTGGCCTTCTACTTGGTGCCACATAAGCTGCACTCCAAGGAGTTGAATCCAAACTTCTTAAAATAGTTGCAGGATGGAAAGTTCCAGCTCCTGCTGGTATATCATAAGGTTGAACTATATTGCAGCCTTGTTGGGCCCAAAATTGTTGTAACTTTAATAGAATTTCTGAAAAAGTAATCATTTATTTAATTCCTAATGCTTTATTAATTTTATTTTTTTCAAAACCACAAATCCACTGATTTCCTATTAAAACTACAGGTGCGCCTTTGCATCCATGTTTTTTACAATCACTAAAAGCTTTTTTATTTGTGGAAAGATCTATAAGATTATATTTAATCTTTTTTGCTTTGAAATAAGCTTTGGCTTCATTGCACCATTTACAGTTTTCTAGTGTAAATAGTGCAACGGGTTTCATTATAGAATTACTTCTATGCTAGCTGAATCAGTTTCAACTTTTTTTGCTTGAACTATTCTGTCTTCTTTTAATTTAACAGCTAATTCTTTATCTAAAATTGCTAAAATTTGTATTGCAAAATATGCAGCATTTATAGCCCCACTTCTACCTAATGCTACAGTTCCAACAGGCATACCAGCAGGCATTTGAACAGTTGAAAGCATAGCATCCATACCATCCATTGCTCCACCTTTCATAGGTACTCCAATAACAGGTTTTGTTGTAGCTGCCGCTAATGCACCTGCTAGGTGTGCAGCCATTCCAGCAGCAGCAATAAAGGCAACTGCACCTTTTTCTTCTGCTTCTTTTATGTATTTTTTAGTTCTCTCTGGACTTCTATGTGCAGATGAGATAATAATTTCATATTTAACATCAAACTTTTCAAAGGTATCAGCACAGTGCTTCATAATTTCATAATCAGACTTGCTTCCCATAATAATCGATACAAAGTTCATTTTTTTCCCTTTTAATTTTTATAAATGGACAATATTATATCAAAAAGTTTCTAACAGTTTTATAATCTTAGAAGATTTTAGTTTTGCCCAGCCTTTAAATTTATGCATAATAAGTGATTCATTTCTAAAAATGAATTTACTAAAATTTTTTGATTTATCTTTTACATAAATCACTTTTGATAAGGGATATTTTGTAAAGTTCTCATTTAACTTCGAATCAGTAAAAATCACAAGCGTTGGAATGAAAAAAGCATCAGCTAAATGATAAGTTGCAGTGTTAACAGTAAAAATCTTTGACATATTTGAGATAATATAAGAAAAATCTAAAAAGTTTCTGGAATAAGCTGATAAATCAACATATCTATCATCATCAAGTTTATTATCTATTCTTATAGCTGAAACTATAGTATAATCAGGCATTTTTATAAGTAAATCATTTAATAAACTAATTGCAATTTCTTTTGGTATAGATTTTGTAATATCAGCAGAATAAGGATGGAAAAGTAGAGTTTTTCCTTTTAATTTGATATTTTGCATCTTTTCTACTAACTCTTTTTTTACTTTATAAGAATCAAGATTTATCGTATTATATTTATCGTTTTGTGATATTTTAGAATAATCCATCCCAAATTTATAAAGCCAAGCATCGATATGCGATAAATTTTTATAATAAGATCTTTTTGTAACTGAACTTGCATCAATGAAAAAATCATAAGAACAAAACTCTTTCACATCAATTGATAAAGCCGAAACTTTGTTAATAAAACTTTGATTAGCAAAAATCATTTTATCTCTTGAATAGTATTTGTTTTCAGAAGCATTTAAATAAATATCAATTTTTACACTTTTAAATTTTTTACTTAACTTTTCATATAAAATTCTCAAAGCTGTACAAGAACAAATCATTTCAGAGATTGTTAGTCCTGGGTTTCCAATAATTATTAAAGAAATATCTTCTTTTAATATTCCTTCTAATTGATTATCTAAATTTTCTTTTTTTTCATTTAAATACAAGGAATCAAAACTATTCTCTTTTTTTTCTACATGCTTAAATTTTTCATATCTTAAATCTAAGTTCTTTATTATCATATATTCATTGAGATTTAAAACTCCTAGCTCTTTAGGAAAAGAGCTAAGATGTCTTATTTTCATTTCTTTAATTACACTAGCTTTATAGTTATCGCCAACATTTGTAAAAACTCTTTTTAAGTCTTCAAAATCTTCATAGCTAGATATATAAACTGTTTCATTTAAAAGATTTGATGGATTTTTTAGTTTAAGATATTTAACTAAAGTTCCATCTGTAGTTTTAATATTGATATTTTCACTTACTCTAAATACAACCATTTCTTAATTACTACATGTACCTTCTAAATTTGGAACTTCAGCATTTTTAACTCTTAACATAGTAAGATATGGAAGTTTTCCTGGTAATTTAATTTTATTTGTATTTCCACTATGAACTGATTCAAGTTCTTTATTACTTTCAGTTAAAATCTTTTTAAAGTTTATATAATATTTGCCATCTTCTTTTTTATATATTTTTCCAATTTCATTTTCAACTTCTTCAATTTTTGCATTTAAAGGAGCAAAAATTTCTGTGTCTTCATTTGCATAGGTTTTATATTTACACATAAAATGTTCTTCATCAGAAGTTACAAGTCCACTAACTTCATATGAACCAGTGCTCAATGCATATTCATGATTTTGAGTGTCATTTTTTTCAAAAGGTCTATGAATTAAATAAGCATCAGTAAACCCTCTATTTTTCGTAGTAGCTAACTCATATTGATATTTTGAAGCATCAAATTTATTATCATAGAAATCATCTATTGCTGATCTATAAGCAAAAGCAGTAACTGCAGCATAATAAGGTGACTTCGTTCGTCCTTCGATTTTAACAGAATCAACAGCCCCACTTTCTAAAATTTCATCAAGATGTGAAGCTAAATTCATATCTTTTGCATTAAAAATATATGTTCCAACACCAGGTTCTTCTTCTAACCTAAAAAGTGAACTATGGTCTTCATTTGCTGCGTATAAAGTATATTCAAATCTACAATCATTTGCACAGCTTCCTCTATTTGGAACTCTTCCCATTTGTACCGCTGATACTAAACAACGTCCTGAATAAGCAAAACACATAGAACCATGAACAAAAATTTCTATTTCCATATCTGGAAGAAGTTTTTTTATCTCTTTTACATCTTTTAAAGAGATTTCACGTGCTGCTATTATTCTTCTAACACCCATATCATAATAAACTTGGGCATCTAAATAATTCATAACATTCGCTTGAGTTGATAAATGAATTGGAATTTGCGGTGCTAATTCTCTACATAATCTTACAACTCCTGGAGCTGCAACTATTAAAGCATCTGGTTTTAACTCAGCCATTTGAACAATATGTTTTTTAAGTAATTCAATTTGAGAGTTGAAAGGAAAGCCGTTTATTGTTGCATAAACTTTTTTTCCTCTTGCATGTGCGTAATCAATACCTTCTTTAAAAGTTTCAAAAGTGAACTCTTTTCCACTTCTAATTCTTAAACTAAAATGACTCACGCCACCATATACAGCATCAGCACCATAGTTAAAAGCAATTTTTAATTTTTCTAAATTTCCTGCTGGAGATAGCAGTTCTGTTTTGTTATTTTTCATAATTTTCCTTATGTGTTTACAAGACACAGTTTGATAATTTCGCAATTATATCTAAACTTTTTATAAAAAAGATTTTGTAAAAAGTTAGTTAAACTTTATAAGGAAATTTTTCATTTAGAAAATAAAAAAAGAGTTAATATTTTAAATTAACTCTTTTTTATCTTTTTTCTCACTCTTTTTATTAAGTAAGTTTTTTGCAAAACTATAAGCATCTTTAGTTATATCTTCACCACTTATCATTCTAGCTATTTCATTAATTCTTGAATTCTCATCAAGTTTTGTTACACTAGAAACTCCATCTTTTTTATCTACTAAAAAATGTTGGGAAGCCGTTGAAGTTAGCTGTGGTTGATGTGATATTGCAAATATTTGATATGTTTTTGAAAGTTTATCTAAAACTGTTGCAATTGCTGAGCTTTCTTTTCCACTTAAATTTGCATCAATCTCATCTAAAAATAATATTCCATTTCCAATAATATCAAAATCACTAATCGAAGTTAATAAAGCTAATCTTAGACGATTAAATTCACCTGAAGATATTGTTTCAAGGCTTACTCCATTTAATTCAAAATGTACCTTATCAAAACCTGTTTTATCTAGTTCTTTTTTATCTAAATTTATTTTAGCATTTGATAGATATAAATATTTTAAATAGTAATTAATCTTCTCTTCCAAAACGCTAATTGATTCTTTTCTAAAAATAGAGATTTTTTTGGCTTTTTGTTCTATTTCTTCTGATATTTTAAGTAGATTCTTTTCTAAAATAGACTTTTCAAAAGAGATATTTTCATAAGATTCTAACTCTTTTTCTTTTTGTTCTTTATAAGCTAAAGCCTCTTTAATTGAACCAAATCTTTTTTGTAAATTTGAAAGCTTTTCTATTCTATCAAGTACATTTTCAATATCAAGTTCTTCAAGTTCACTTAAAGAGTCATTGAATCTTTCGTATATATTATTTAATTCATTTATTGACTCATCAAAAAAAGTTGAATCCTCATCTAAGAGCTCTAATGCGGAATTTACAGATGAACTATATGAAAAAATATCTTTAGAGTTTTCAATAGCTTCTTGAATTTTTTCTTTTTTTGCTAACTTTTTTTTAATATCATTTAGTTCTTCATACTCTCCAACTTCTGGATTAATAGATTTAATTTTTTCTATTTCAAATTTTGCAAACTCTTTTAAATCTTCTAATTTTGATTCATCATCTTTTATTTTTGCAAGCTCTTTTGTCATTTCTTGAAATTTTAAAAATTGTTCATCAAAACTACTTTTTAAAGAAGTAAACTCTTTTTGATTTCTACTTGACATTGAATCCAAAAATGAAATTAATTTAGAAGAATCAAAATCACTTGTATCTTTTAAATGAAGATGTTTTATTAACTTTTTTGAAAAACTATTTAAATTCTTTTTTGAAATACTTTGTACATTTAAAAAATATCTAATTTTATCTTTTTTTATTTCTTTTATTACAATATCATCATTTACTTCAATATCATAAGCTTCATTTTTTATATTTAAGTTTGATAAACTCACCTCTCCTAAAGCTGCTTTTGATTCCCCAATAGCAAACAAAGATAATATCGTTTGCATTAATACTGATTTTCCAGCTCCTGAAGGGCCTGTAAAAACAACTAAACCATTTTTTAATTCTAAATCAACTTCTTTAAATGATAAAAAATCTTTTAAATATATTCTGTCAATCATTTGCTTTAATTACCCCATCCTAATTTGTCATTTAATACTTCAAAAAAGTTTCTTTCAATTCTATGTATTAATTTTGCTTTTTTCTTAGCAATTGTAACTTTAATAATAGTTTTGTCTTCTAATTCGTAAGTATCTTGTCCGTCAATCAATAAAACAGCACCTTGTGCATCACTTATTTTAAACTCTATTTCAACATCAGCTGGCATTACTAAAGGTCTTTGTGTTAAAGAGTGAGGAGAAACAGGAGTTATAATAAAAGCTTCTGTTAAAGGATATACTATAGGTCCTCCCACGGAGAGATTATATGCAGTTGAGCCTGTTGGTGTTGAAATTATTACGCCGTCTCCATTGTATGTATTAAAAAAATTACCATCAATCTTTGCTTTTGTTTTTATCATTGAGGATACTGTTTTTCGTGAAATTACAATATCATTGAAAGCTACAAATGTTTTGTTATTTACTTTACATTCAACTAGCATTCTATTATCAATTCTATAATTGTCCGAATTAAAATCATCCAAAAAGTTTGCTAAATCTTCATAAAGAATATCTGTTAGGAATCCTAATGTTCCCATATGAATTCCAAGAATTGGAAGGTCAAATTCAAAAGAGTTTCTCACAACTGACAATAAAGTTCCATCGCCTCCAACTGAGATAAGAAAATCAACATCTTGACACAATTGTTTAAGTTCAATTCCGCTAGTTTCGCCTATCATACTTGCACTATTTTTTTCTAAACTAATATTTATATTATGCTTTTCAAAACACTTTTTTATTTCTAAATATTCTTTTTTTATTTCAGGAGAATTAGGTTTTAAAATAATTCCTGCATTACTGATATTTTTCAGTTTTTCTACACTTCTTGTTATTTTCAAATATTACTCCTGTATCATAAATTGAATTTTTTCTACTCTATTAATTTCTTTTTCTAACTTTCTATTATTATAACTTTCAAATTTCTTTTGATTTGTTTTAATCTTAGAAACATATGGGCTATTTTTTCGTAAAATATAAGGAAAATTATCAATAGCATTTCTTGCAGCTTTTGAAGTCTTATAATACCCATATATTACCCTATAATAATTATTTACTGTACCTATTGGAAAAGCAAGAGCATTACTTGTTAAGTTATACATAGAAAAAAAATCTTCTGGGCTTATATCTTTTTTTAAAAAAGTAAGTAAGGTAACAGTGTATAGTTTAGAATTTTTATTAAAGAATTCTTCTTTTAAACGTTCGGAATTTTCAACTATTATTATCTTATCATTAGGATTCTGATTAATTGAATTTTCAATAAAATTTCTTTCTACAATATCACTTTTTATACTCAAATCATTTGCTTCAAATTCTTTTAAACTTTTAGGATTTTTAGCTTCTTTATGAAATTCTTTATATAGTTTTTGGTGGTTTTTTATATTACTAACTCTTAGTTTTTCTATAGGAACAAAATTTATTTTTTCTATTGCTTTATTAGCTTCATTTTTTGTTTCATAAGCTCCGTATACTATTCTAGCATACTCACTATTCTTCCCATATTTATATGCTAAAGCTTCATTTGTCATTCCATTTCTGAGAAAATATTCTTCTATTGATATTTCATCTAATTTCAATTCTCCCAAATCCACTATGAAAAAAGAACTTTTATCATTTAAAAAAACTTCATTTAAAATATTAAAATTTCCTTCACTCTCAATATAGTACACATCTTTTAGTTTTGAATGTTTGATAAATCTACTTCTATTTTCATCTTCTTTTATTCTTTTTTTTGGAATTTGTTTTGGAATTTGTTTTTTTATTACTCTCTTTTTTATAATTTTTTTAGGCTTTTTTTTAGGCTTTTTTTTAGGCTTTTTTTTAGGCTTTTTTTTAGGCTTTTTTTTCAATATAGGGCTAGGTATTATTTTTGCTGTTAGTTCTTCTTTAAAAACTTTTTTGGGAATATCATTTATTTTTATAATCTTCATCTCATCACTAAGTTTTGTATTTATTACTTTTTCTTTTTCTTCTTTCTTATTTACTTTTAGCTCAACAATAGCACTCTTTTCCAAACTATTTGGAAAACTTTTTAAATAAAAGCTCTGAAATTTATCCATTTTCATAGAAAAAGGAGAATTCATTCTAATTTTTTTGTCAAATCTCTTTATCGCACTTTCTGCTTCATTTCTATTCTTATATAATCCATAAATTATTCTAACCTTATCCCTATTCTTTCCATAAACATGAGCTAAAGCTTTATCTTCTAAACCATGAGTAGTAAAAAAGTTTTTTAAAGCTTCTTGGGAGAGAGGAACTGTTCCTAAAGCAATAGAGTAATAGTTTGAATCTTTATTAAAGAATTCTTTTTTTAATTCTTTTGCTTCTTTAGTATCTTTTATAAAAATTGAATTTTTTTTGTCTATTAAATCTATTTTTTTTAAATCTTTCTTACTTTTATTAATAGTTGTTTTTATTATCTCTTTTTTTGTAAGATTAAAATTATTTTGATGTCTAAATAGTTTTGAAGAGTATGGTCTGTTTTCTTGTAATTCTATTGAAAGATTTTTTATATTTTCTTGGGCTTGAGTTCCATTTTTATAAACTCCTGCAATAATTTTTATATATTCTTTGTTTTTCCCATATTTATAAGCTAAGGCATTTGTGAGCTTAAATTTTTTAAAAAATTCAATAATATTATATTTATCAGTTTTTATTGTTGCTAAAGTAAGAGTATAATATTTTGTATTGGGATTTAAAAATTCATCTTTTAGATTAACTTGATTTGAGTTTTTATCTTCAACATATATTATGTCTTTTTGCATTGCATTTAGATTTATAACAATTAAAAAAATTAGTAAACTTTTAATAACAATCACCCTTTTCTCTTTGTCTAGAATAAGCTAGATTTTATCTAATAATAATTTAAAGTAGGATTTAGATTAATTTAATTTTAATTTTAATTTAACTTATTGTAATATTTATACGTTTGTTAAAATAGTTTACATACAAAAAGGATTGAAATTGAATATACAAGTAAATGGAATAGTTGGTTTTATAATACTATTTTTTGACATAATTGCAATTATAAAAATAGCTAAAAGTGGTGCTTCAACAGTAAACAAAGCAATATGGATTTTGATAGTCTTATTTTTACCTCTAATTGGGCTTATTGCTTGGTACTTTCTTGGGCCAAAAGGCTAGAATAAAAAAAAGCCCCGACAAAAGTCGAGGCTTTTTAAGAAATTAAAAATTTCTATTTTCGTGATTAACCATTTCTTTTTTTGATGATTTCTTCAGAAACATTCTTAGGAACGTCCATGTAGTTATCAAAAATCATAGAATAAGTTGCTCTACCTTGAGACATAGATCTTAAGTCTGTAGAGTATCCGAACATTTCAGCTAATGGAATCATTGCTACAACTAGTTTAACACCAGCTCTATCATCCATAGATTGAACTTGTCCTCTTCTTTTGTTAACGTCACCGATAACATCTCCCATATAATCTTCAGGAGTTTCGATTTCAACTTTCATAATTGGTTCAAGAATTACAGGTTGAGCAGCATCTGATCTACAACCTTTTTTGAAACCCATTGAAGCAGCAAGTTTAAATGCCATTTCAGATGAATCCACATCATGGTAAGAACCATCATATAAATCAACTGCAATATTAACTAATGGATAACCAGCTAGTATTCCACCAGCCATAGCTTCTTGACAACCTTTATCAACAGCAGGAACGTATTCTTTTGGAACAGAACCACCTTTGATAGATGATGTAAATACATAATTCTCTTCAGAATCAGCAGCCATAGGAGTAATAGTTAAATATACATGACCATATTGACCTTTACCACCAGATTGTTTAGCGTATTTATATTCAACTTTAGTTTCATTTTTAATAGTTTCTCTATATGCAACTTGAGGAGCACCAACTTCAGCTTCAACAGAGAATTCTCTTTTCATTCTATCAACAAGAATTTCAAGGTGTAATTCACCCATTCCTGAAATAATAGTTTGACCAGATTCTTCATCTGTAGCAACTCTAAATGATGGATCTTCTTGAGCTAATTTTCCTAAAGCAATACCCATTTTTTCTTGATCAGCTTTAGTTTTAGGTTCAACTGCAACAGAAATAACTGGTTCAGGGAAATCCATTCTTTCTAAGATAACTGGATCTTTATCAGATGCTAAAGTATCACCAGTAATTGTTGATTTTAAACCAACAACAGCACCAATTTCTCCAGCATATAATTCAGTAACTTCTTCTCTTTTTACTGCGTGCATTTTAAGAAGTCTACCAATTCTTTCTTTTTTCATTTTTGTAGAGTTCATTACATAAGTACCAGACTTAAGAACACCTCTATAAATTCTTGTAAACGTTAACTGTCCAACAAATGGGTCAGTCATAATTTTAAAAGCAAGAGCAGCAACTTCACCATCATCAGTAGAAGGTACAATTACAGCTTCACCATCTTGTGTTTCACCTTTAATATCTTCAACTTCTAATGGAGATGGTAAATACATTGCAACAGCGTCAAGTAAAGTTTGAACACCTTTGTTCTTAAATGCAGTACCACAAGTCATAGGAGTAATTGTCATATTTAGACAACCTTTTTTAAGACCCATAACAATTTCATCTTCAGTTAGTTCAATACCTTCAAGATATTTTTCCATTAATTCATCATCAGCTTCAGCAGCAGCTTCAACCATTTTTTCTCTATATTCTTCTGCTTTTTCTTGTAAATTTGCAGGAATGTCTTCAACGTGGTAATTTGAACCCATTTCAGCATCAATATCCCAAACAATTGCTTTCATTTGTACTAAATCAACAACACCTTGGAAGTTTTCTTCAGCGCCAATAGGAATTTGAATAGGAATAGCATTAGATTTAAGTCTAGTATTAACTTGCTCTTCAACGTTAAAGAAATCAGCACCAGTTCTATCCATTTTATTAACAAAAATCATTCTTGGAACTCTGTATTTATTTGCTTGTCTCCAAACAGTTTCAGATTGTGGTTGAACCCCACCTACTGAACAAAATACAGCTACAGCACCATCAAGAACTCTCATAGATCTTTCAACTTCAATAGTAAAGTCAACGTGACCTGGAGTGTCAATGATATTAATCATTAAATCTTCATTAGTTTTTGGGTGTTTCCAGTGACAAGTTGTAGCAGCAGAAGTAATTGTAATACCTCTTTCTTGCTCTTGTTCCATCCAGTCCATTGTTGCAGCACCATCATGTACTTCACCAATTTTATGCTCAACACCTGTGTAGAATAAAATTCTTTCAGTTGTTGTAGTTTTACCTGCATCAATATGTGCAGCAATTCCGATATTTCTAAGTCTATTAAGTGGTGTGTTTCTTGCCATTTTAATTTCCTACCATCTGTAATGAGCAAATGCTTTGTTAGCTTCTGCCATTCTATGCATATCTTCTTTCTTCTTGAATGATGAACCTCTGTCTGTAGCAGCTTCGAATAGCTCATTAGCTAATCTTTCTACCATAGTTCTTTCGTTTCTTTTTCTAGCTGCATCAACAATCCATCTTAATGCTAAAGTTTGTCTTCTTACAGGTCTAACTTCAACAGGAACTTGATACGTAGCTCCACCAACTCTTCTAGATTTTACTTCTAAAAGTGGTTTAACATTTTCAATTGCTTTTTCAAATAAATCGAAACCAGATTCTTCACCTCTAGCATCTAAATTTGCAATTGCACCATACATAATTTTCTGTGCTGCTGATTTTCTACCATCTAGCATTACAGTATTAATGAATTTTGTGATTATCTTACTATTGTAGATAGGATCAGCCATTACTTCTCTTACGGGAGCTTTTCTTCTTCTCATTCTCTTATCCTTCTACTTATTTCTTTGGTCTTTTAGTACCATATTTAGATCTTGCAACAGTTCTGTTTGCAACACCAGCAGTATCTAAAGCACCTCTAACGATGTGATATTTTACACCAGGTAAATCTTTTACTCTTCCGCCTCTTACTAATACAATAGAGTGTTCTTGAAGGTTGTGACCTTCTCCACCGATGTATGAGATAACTTCGAATCCAGTTGTTAATCTAACTTTTGCAACTTTTCTTAAAGCCGAGTTAGGTTTCTTTGGAGTTGTAGTATATACTCTAGTACATACTCCTCTTCTTTGTGGACATTTTTTAAGAGCTGGAGATGGTGACGTTTTAATCACTTTTTTTCGCTCTTTTCTTACAAGCTGATTGATTGTAGGCATTCTTTCCCTTTATTTAGTTTTAGAGTAATCTATTAATTAATTGTGTGAATCAGTTAAAGATTCTCTATTTATTGGTTTGAGCTCTAAAGCGGCTCAGGCTTCTCGTTACACCCTCACGGTGCCATGACATATGATAAGAATCATAATCAAAACGATACTACCATTCTAGAGAAACGTTGAGTGTTTTCTAAAAAAGTATGCGATTATACTTAAACTAATCTTATTAGAAACTTAATTATAACTGAGATTTTTTATTATTGTCAAGGTTTTCCATTACTTTAAAGCTTCTTAACAAATTTAAAACTAGCTTTATTTTAACAATAATTTATAACATTAATATTGTATTATTAAATAATAAACTTTAAATAGGACGAAAAATGACAATAAGAGAAATGGATATATTTGTAAATGTCGCAGAACTATCAAATTTAACAGAAGTTTCTATTAATATGAAATTGACCCAACCAAGTATATCAATAACAATTAAAACAATAGAAAAAGAATTTAACGAAAAAATGTTTGACAGAATTGGTAAAAAATTAATAATAAATGAAAGAGGTAGGATTTTATATGAAGAAATTGTACCTATTTTATCACAATTAAAGGAATTTCAAAACAAATTTTCAAAACACAAACTTTTAGGAAATATTAAAATTGCAGCAACAAATACCATTGGAGTTTATGTTTTACCTTTTATACTCTATGACTATAATAAAAAATATCAAGATGTAAGAATAACTCACTTTTATAAAGATGTTAGTTCTATCATTTCTTTAATAAATACGGGAAAAGTTGATATTGGTTTTATTGAAAGTGATGTTACAGACAAAAATATTATAAAAGAATTACTATATAAAGATGAGCTTATTGTTGTTAGTGCAGATAAAGAACTTACAAAAAAGAGTTATTATATTGACCAATTATTTAGTAAAGAATGGATAATTAGAGAAGAAAGTTCAGGGGTAATGAAAGTCTTTTTTGATTATTTAGGAGATTTAAAAAGTGAACTTAATATTACATTAGCACTAGAACATGCTTTAGCTATAAAACAAATACTTAAAAACTACAAAGATACAATTTCCATATTGCCTGCAAAAAGTGTAGAAAATGAGCTAAAAGATAAGATACTTTATAAAATTGATATTATCAATATGAAGTTTGAAAGAGACTGTTACATGGTATATCATAAAAATAAATTTAAGAATGCTGTATTTGAATCTTTTAGAAATTTTATGATAGAAAATATAAAATGATTCCTATCTTTATTTATCCTAATAATATGAAATGATAAATTTTATTTATCTTTTTGATAAATAAAACTTATTTTTAATAAATTTATACTTCGGGTAAGATTTCAATACGCGAATACTAGTATTTAATAATCTTATAAAATAGGAAAGAAAATGGATATAAATAGATTTAAAAAAAGAGGATATGTAAAAAGACCAACATATATTGAGCCTCTTAAAAACTTAAGCAATGTATTAAACAAAAATGTAAACCTTTTTATCAAAAGAGATGATATGTTAGAAAGTGGAGGAAATAAAACTAGAAAATTGGATTATCTTATTGCAGATGCTATAGAAAAAGGATGTGACACACTCATTACTTGTGGGGCAGTGCAATCAAATCATTGTAGAATAACTCTATCTTGGGCTAACCTTGAAAAATTAGATTGTCACTTAATTATTGAAGAAAGAGTAAAAGATTCATATAAAGAAGATGCAAATGGAAATAACTTTTTATTCCATTTAATGGGTGCTAAGTCTATTGCAATGGTTCCTGGAAAAAGTGACGTAATGAAAGCAATGGAAGAAAAAGCTGAAGAACTAAAAAAAGAAGGTAAAAAACCTTATATAGTTCCAGGTGGTGGTTCAAATGGAATTGGAGCATTAGGGTACTCTTCTTGTGCCTTAGAAATAATGGAACAATTGACAAAAGAATCTTTAGATATTGATACTATTGTTGTACCATCAGGAAGTTCTGGAACACACGCAGGAATGGCAGTTGCCTTAAAAGCATTGAATAGCAAAATTAAACTAGTAGGTATTAATGTATCAAGACCTACAGAGGTTCAAAAAGATGTAGTATTTAAAGTAGCTCAAGAACATATAGATGTATTAGGACTTGATAAAAATATATTAAAAAAAGATGATTTAATTTGTATAGATGATTATGTAGGAGATGGGTACTCTTTAAAAACAGAAGGAATGAAAGAAGCGGTTGAACTATTTGCAAGAGAAGAAAGTATTTTACTTGATCCTGTTTATACAGGAAAAGTTGGAGATGGCTTTTTAGATTTAATTAGAAAAGATTATTTTAAAGCTGGTTCAAATGTATTATTCTTGCATACTGGTGGCTCTATTGCCTTATATGCGTATTTAAATTACTTCAAGGATTAAAAAATGTTGAAAAAATTATTATTAGTTGGATTAGTTGGAGCAGTAGCGGTAAATGCACAAACACTAAGATTATCTACTTATGTAAATACTGTAGATATTAGATATAAAGGGTTTGAACATTTAGCTAAATTAGTGGAAGAAAAGAGTAAAGGCGATTTAAAAATAAAAATTTATGGTTCTTCTACATTACATGGATGGAGTGAAGGTGTTGATGCAGTATTAGGTGGAGTTACTGATATTTCATGGCTACCATCTGATAAAAGATTAAAATGTCAAAGAGTAACAGCTTTATATCCAGCGGTTGTTGATTTTAAAAAACAAGTTGAAGTTGATGCAGCATATACAAAACTTTTAGAGCCAGAATTATCAAAAAGAAACTTAAAAGTTGTATTTAATTCTAATTATTCTTATGATCAAGAATGGTGGTTTAAAGAACCAACTAATGAGCTTACAAAATTAGATGGTAAGCAAGTAAGAAGTCCTTATCCTCTAATTAGTGAAATGATTAGACAATGGGGTGGAAATCCAGTATTTATTTCACCAAAAGAAGTATTCCAATCAGCAGAAAGAGGTGTTGTTGATGGCGTTAGTATGGGAGTTGCAACATACAGTTCATGGAAATTATGGAGTGTTATGCCTCATATGATTAATGGTAGTTTATTTTATGGTAACTCACAATATGTAATTAATAAAAATGTATTTGAAAAATTAAGCAGTGAAAATCAAAAAATTCTTTTAGAATCTGCAAAAGAATCTGAAATATGGTTAAAACCTAGATATGAAGCTTGGGTAAATGAAAGAGTTGGAAAAGCAGTTATGGAAGGTGGAGGAAGTGCCAAATCTCTGAATAAAGAAGAAAGATTAGCAATTGTTAAAAATATTCAAGCAGTTTGGGATAAAACAGTTCAAGAAGAATGTGGAAATGAACTGGCATCAAAAATTAAAGAATTAGTGTCACAATGAAAACCCTAGATAATATAACTAAATATTTAGCTTATATTGGAGGTGGCATTATTTTAATCCAAAGTTTTTGGATTAGTGCTTCAGTAATATTAAGGAAACTGGGTTACCCAGATCCTTATGTTACTGAAACAACTGCCTTAATGCTATTGCCATTAGCTTTTTTAGGTATGAGTTATGCTTTAAAAGTTAATGGGTATCCCGAAGTAACTATCTTTAGAGATAAGTTACCTAAAGGAATTGCCAAGTATTTAATCTACATAAGATATATACTAATTTTTTTAATCGGGATATTTTTTACAATGACATTATATAAAGCTTTCACATTGGCTTATATGAGTGGCGCAAGTAGCGAAATATTAGAAATACCTAGAACTTATGTAGCATTTCCTACATTGTTATCAATGATATTTTTTAATATATTCAGTTTTTTTAAAATCATAACAGTAATTAAGGAGTCTTAATGGAATGGTATTATGTTGCAATAGGTCTTTTAGGTTTATTACTTTTATTTATTAGTATTGGTGTACCTATCCCTTTTGCACTAGTTGGGGCTTCTTTGCCTTTTTTATGGACAATTCAGGATTTCAACACATCATTAATGTCAAATCAACTTCAATTATGGAGAACATGGATTGACTATATATTATTATCTGTACCTTTATTTGTCTTCTTAGGAGAGTTAATAGCCAAATCAAATTTAGGTGAAAAACTCTACGAAGCATTTTACAGAGGTATTCCAATAAGAGGGGCAGCAGCCTACGGAAGTATTGGGGCATGTGCTGGATTTGGTGCAGTTTGTGGTTCTAGTATGGTGGGTTCTTTAACTATTGGTGGAGTTGCTTTAAAACAAATGTTAAGATTGGGATATGATAAAAGACTAAGTGCTGGTATTTTAGCAGCAGGTGGAACACTAAGTGTTTTGATCCCACCATCATTGATTTTATTATTTTTTGGAATTGTTACTGATACTTCAATTGGAAAATTGTTTATAGCAGGAATAATACCAGGAGTTATACTTACAGTGATGTTTTTTTCAATTATTTTAATTTGGAAAAAACTTGATGATAAAGCAGTTCCTAAAAAAGAAAATATAGAAACAGTAAATTTTAGATTTGTATTTTTTGCATTTTTGCCAATTGTAGTTGTAGGAGTTATAATAATTTCATCTATTTATTTTGGAATTGCAACACCAACAGAAGCAGCAGCAATAGGTGTAGTAGTTACAATGTTCTTTTCATATTTTTTAGGTGGATTAACCTGGGCTAAATTTACAGAATCTGTACTAGCTACTATGAAAACTATGGGATTTTTAGGAATATTACTAGCAGGATCAGCACTATTTGGTTTTGTTGTTGAATATTATGGAATACCAGAAGAAATCACGAAACATATTGCACAAATGGAATTATCTAAATATGAAATATTATTTTTAATAATGATATTTTATTTTGTAATTGGAATGTTTTTAGAACCTGTTTCTATGACATTTATTACATTGCCAACACTATTTCCTTTGATTCAATATGCAGGATTTGAAGCTATTTGGTTTGGAATTGTATATACAATTTTAATGGAGATTGCGGTATTAACGCCACCTGTTGGTTTAAACTTATTTGTCATTCAAGGAATTGCAAATAAAGATATAAGCATTATTGACGTTATTATTGGGGTAATACCATTTTTAATAGCACTTGTTTTAATGATAGCTCTTTTAATATTTGAACCAGAAATAGCAATGTTTCTAACAAGAGATTGATATGTTAATGTTTAAAACTTATGGAAAGAAAGACAATAAAGCAATTGTTTTAATCCATGGGTATTTGAGTTCACATGAACATTTTAAATTTCAAATTGAAGAACTTGTAAAAAATGATTTTTGTGTCTATTGTATTGATATGCCTGGACATGGACTAAATAAAGAAATACTATTGCCAAGTATGAAAGATTTTGCTCAAAGCATGATTGAAACAATAAATTCATTAAATCTTGGAAAATTTTCTTTACTAGGACACTCTATGGGTGGAATGTTAGCAATAGAAATAGCAGTAACAATAAGTAATCAAATAGAGAAACTTATTTGTTATGGAACAGCTGCAAGTGGGAATTTAAAAAATAGATTTGAAACATTTGAACAAAGTAGAGCTAGAGTAAAAGAAGATTATCAAAGCTTCAAAAAAATGGCTCATGCAAAGTGGTTTTATAAAGGAGAAAATGACAAATATTTTGATTTGTGTTTTAATTCAGGAAAAGATATTTCAATAGAATCAGCAATAAATTCACTAACTGTAATGGAAGGTTTTACAGCTGAAGAAAGAATATCAAATATAAAAAACAAAACTCTAATAATGTATGGAGATAGTGATAAAACTTATGGAATGAACGATATATTATTTTTAAAAAATAATATTTCCAATAGTAATTTATGTGTATTACCAGCTTGTGGACATAGCCCACATTTAGAAAAAGTAGAATTATTTAATACAATTCTTATAGATTTTTTAAAAAATTAATAAATAAAGGAATAATAGATTGAAAACAATTATATCAACAAATAAAGCTCCAAGTGCAATTGGACCATATAATCAAGCAGTAGTTTACCAAAACTTAATTTTTACATCAGGACAAATTCCATTAGTACCAAGTACTATGGAAATAGTTGAAGGTGGAGTAAAAGAACAATCAAAATTAGTACTTGAACATTTAAAATCGGTACTTGAAGAAGCAGGTTCATCCTTAAATAATGTACTTAAAACAACTTGTTACTTATCAAGTATGGATGACTTTGCAAGTTTTAATGAAATTTACAGTGAGTATTTTGATAATACAAATGCTCCTGCTAGAGCAACTGTTGCAGTAAAAACTCTACCTAAAAATGTTTTAGTTGAAGTAGATGCAATAGCTTTTAAAAACTAAAAACTTTTATTTAATAGATAGATTCATTCTAAGAATCTATCTATTGATTACTCATACAATATTCTCTTTTTATTATAAATTATTTTTATACTTACAATAAATTTAATATATTTTACTTATTGAATAATTAATTATAAAATAACAAAAAAAAAGGATTTTAATGTTCAGTTTAAACAAGAACATGGGTTTAATCTATGGATTATTATTTGTAGGATTATTTGCATTTATATCAGTTTTAATATCAAAATTAGAGATTTTTAAAGCCTACCATATTAGTCCTTTAATCATAGGTATTGTTTTAGGAATTGTTTTTTCACATACTTTTAGAAGTAAATTACCAGATGCATGGAAAAGTGGGATTATATTTTCAACTAAAACACTTTTAAGAGCTGCAATTGTTTTTTATGGGTTTAGACTAACTTTTCAAGATATTACAGATATAGGAATAGCAGGAGTAGTAAGTAGTTTTTTAATTGTAACTTTGACTTTCATAATAGGAATGTTTGTAGGAACTAAAGTTTTAAAACTTGATAAAGAAACTACAATATTAACCTCTGCTGGTAGTTCTATTTGTGGCGCTGCAGCTGTATTAGCAACAGAATCAGTTATAAAAGCACCTGCACACAAAAGTGCAATAGCTGTTGGAACAGTTGTTCTTTTTGGAACTATTAGTATGTTTTTATATCCATATTTATATAAACTAGGTTTTTATTCTTTTACAGAACAAGAATTTGGGATATATTTAGGAGCCACCTTACATGAAGTTGCCCATGTAGTTGCAGCAGGAAATAGTATTAGTCAAGAAGTAGCAGATTTCTCAGTTATTGAAAAGATGTTAAGAGTCATGTTTTTGGCTCCTTTTCTAATTATAATTTCTTTTTATGTAACAAGAGTAGCAAAATCGGCAAGTACTCAAAAAGAAAAAGCAAAAATTGTAATACCTTGGTTTGCATTTATGTTTATTGGAGTTGCTATATTTAATTCTTTTGATTTATTGCCAAATCAAACAGTTAGTGTAATCAATGAAATAGATACATTCTTTCTAACTATGGCTATGTCTGCATTAGGAATGGAGACACATTATAATAAATTTAAAAATGTAGGAATGAAACCTATTTATTTAGCAACAATACTATTTGTATGGCTAATGTTTGCAGGAATAGCTATCACAAACTTTTCTCTTAGTCTTTAATACAAATAAAAAAGAGGTTCACCCTCTTTTTTATTCTTCTGCAAACTTTTGTTTTGAACAAAATTTATATGTACGATTTAAAAATTCAAACTCCAGATAATACGCATGCAACATAAGTCTTTTTTCACCTGTAATTTTTATTCTTTCCTCTAAAGATACTTCTTTTTTCAAAATTTTATCTACAAATACTTCATCTAGTCCATAAATTGGATCACCTACAATTCTATGTCCAATAGAATCCAAATGAACTCTTATTTGATGTTGACGTCCTGTAAAGGGAGTAGCTTCTACTAAAGTTTGATTTTTTCTTTTATCATAAAGTATTGGCTTGATTAGAGTTGATGATTCTTTGCCCTCATTTGAAGTTTTCATTTTAATATTTATTAAACCACTTGAATTAGTGATTTTTTTATTTATTAAAATCTCTTCTTTTATTTCACCCTCAATCAAAGCTTGATATTTTTTTACAAACTCTTTTTCTTCAAACATAGAACTTAATACAAAATGTGAATATTGATTTTTGGATACTAATACAAGGCCTGAAGTTTCGGCATCAATTCTATGCACCAATTTAGCATCATTTCCAAATTGATATCTAATTTCATCTAAAAGTGTATACTTATTTGATCTTGCATTTGGGTGAACTATAAGACCTGAGGGTTTATCAAAAATAACAAAATGTTCTGTTTGAAAAATAGGTTTTAGACCTTTTGTAATTGGCTCATAAATTGATACTTCTATAAAACCAGATTTTAAAACAAAGCCTTTTTGTAGGCGTCGTTTTTTATCATCTACGATTCTACCTTTTTGTAAGAGTTTCATGGCCAAGGAACTTTCTAGCTTTACAGTTTGAACTAAAAAATCATCTACTTTTATACCAGGGTTTACATCAAAGCGTTTTAAAACATAAGGCAAAATTATCCTTTTAAATAAAAAAGGGGAATAATTCCCTCTTTTTTATTCTTCTCTAAATTTTTTGTTACTTACATTTTCAATAATATTTTCAGCAATATTTGAAGTATCAAGTGCTATTTGATTTGTATGATTTGCTACATTTGCATTCTCTTGAGTTCTTGAATCAAGATTTGCTACAGCATCATTAATCTGCTCAATTCCTTCTTTTTGCTCTTTTGAAGAGTGTTCTATTTGAGAAATCACTTCTGTAGTTTTTCTTATATTTTCATTTAATACTATATATCCATTAATCATTTCATCAGCATTCTTTTTACCTATGTTAGTCTTAACAGTAGCATTTTCTACAAGTTCTTTAATCTCTTTTGCAGCTTCTGCACTTCTTGAAGCTAGGTTTCTAACTTCTTGTGCAACAACAGCAAAGCCTTTTCCAGCTTCGCCAGCAGTTGCTGCTTCAACAGCTGCATTTAGTGATAAAATATTTGTTTGAAATGCTATTTGGTCAATTATAGTAATTGATTCTGCAATAGCTGCTGTTTGTTCATTTATCTCAGTCATTGATTCAACTGTAAGTTTTGCTAATTCTTGTCCATTTTTTATTGAATCTATTAAATTATTAGAATAAGTTACCATTTCAGATATATTTTGAGTAGTTTCTATAATAGTTGAAGTAATCTCTTCTAAAGATGCTGAAGTCTCTTCTAAAGATGCTGCTGTTTCAGTTGATGATTTATTTAAAGTATCAACATTTTCTAAAAGTTGTTTAGCATTTTTTTCTAAAACAATACCTAAATTATAATTCTCTTGTAACATTTTATTAATAATATCACACAGTCCATTTAGACCTTTTGATACTTTACCATTTGCATTTGGAATATTCTCTACAAAGTTAAATTTAGAATATTCATCAAGAGAAGATAAAATAGTATTAATATCACTATTTACATTTTCACTTACTGCTTCAATCATATCATTGATAATATCTTTTAACTCATTTAATGAAGGATTAGATGATTCTTTATGAACTTTTAAATCTAACTTTCCTTCTTTGATTCTATTAACTACTTTTTTTACATCTTCAATTAGTAGTTTGTCTTTATCAATATTTTGTTTTACACTCTCTATTTCAGAATCAATCTTTTTTGCCATATTACCAAATTCATCTTCTGTATCTATATTAAGTAGTTCAACACTATGTGTTTCACCTTTTAGATAATCAAAAAAGCTATATAAACCATCTTCAAGCTTTTTTAAAGGACTTAAAAGTTTTTTCAATAAGAAGAATATTAATGCTAAAATAGCAACTAATAAAGCTACAAAAAGAAGTATTTCTTTATAAATATCTTTTTTTATTTCTTTAAAAATAGTATCTTTTTCTATTTCAACAACTAAATACCAAGATGAAAATGGAATTTTACTATATGAAACAAGTTTTGATACACCATTATCTTCTACATCTGAGAACTTATCATTTTCTTCTGATTTAACTTTTTTGAAAAGTTTACTCTCTTTTTTTAGTAACTTTTTATCTTTATGAATTAAAAATTTACCTTCATCAGACAAAAGGTAAGCAAGTCCTGTTTCTCCAAGTTTTAGATTTAATATTTCTTTTACTACTGTATCTAAGAAAATATTTGCTCCAACAACTCCTACTAATTTTCCATCAACATGATATGGAGCAAAAACAGTAATAACTAATCTTTTTGTTGTATTATCAACAAAAGGACTTGTAACTCCTTCTTTATTTGTCGCTTTAGATTTTTTGAACCAAGGTCTAAGTCTTGCGTCATACTTCATAGTAGCAATACTTTTAAAACTACCATCGAACTTAATCAAATCTCCATTATCTTCTAAACCTAAATACATACTTGCAAAGTTTCCTGATTTTTTACCCAACATCAATTGGTCTATTAAAACTTTGTTTTCAATAGTAAGATTTTCATTTTTAATCATTTGAACAACTGAGCTTACAACTTGCATTTTTGATTCTAAATAATCATTAATGAATTTTGATGTTTGCTTAGAAAGTGCTAATTGATCTGATTTCACTAAATTGTGTTCAGATTTATACTTACTTGAAGTATTGTAAAATCCTAAAATTAAAAAAGAGCACGAAATACTTATAAATAAAAGTATTAGAAGTTTTGCTTTTATACTAGACAGTTTCATCTTTTTTCCTTAATATAATAATAATGAATAATAACACATAGTTATGTCATTAATATGACATAAGTAATTTTTTGTATATTTCTTTTAAATAAAATAGAGAATTGTTTCATAAATTCCTGAATAGGTAAGATTATGTCCAAAATTTATATCTAATGTTTATCTTAAGCAATTAAGGAAGATATTTAAATAAAATTTCTGATAGAATCATAAAAAAGGAATAAATATGATTACATGTTATTTAAACTACATAATAAACCCTAAAAAAATAAAAGAATTTGAACACTATGCAAAACTTTGGATTCCACTTGTAAATAAGTTTGGAGGAATACATCATGGATATTTCCTACCAAGTGAAGGAAAAAACAATATTGCCCTTGCACTATTTACCTTTGATTCATTTGCAAAATATGAAGAATATAGAAATGCTTCTTTTAAAGATGAAGAGTGTATAAAAGCATTTGAATATGCAGAAGAGACTGATTGTATTATTTCATATGAAAGAAGTTTTTTTAGACCAGTATTTAAATAAACTATTTTTTTGGAATAAAATACATCACCGTCTCATAAATTCCTTCCATATAATGTCTTAAATAAATATCATACTCAGGATTTATATCTAAGACTATTTGAGGTATTTTATACCAATCTTCAGCTTTATGATAAATACAAATGGCAAGGATTGGCTTATATTTTTTTATTGTATTTTTAGCTCCTAGAAGAGCGTCTTGTTCTGCACCTTCTATATCTAATTTTAAGAAATCAATTTTTTCTTTTATTAGATTATCTATAGTATTTATATTTTCTGCATGGTAATCATGTTCACAATTATCTTGTGATTTTTGTATTTTGTTACTATCTAGTTTTTTATTTCCTAAACCAAAATTTATAAACTCAATATTCTCTTCAGATGAAAAATTCTTTTTAGCAATACTTATATGCAAATCATTTGGTTCTATACAATATATCTTTTTAAAGTCAGGAAAGTTTTTTATAATGCTAGGTATCGTATCCCCAATATATGCTCCACCATCCACGAAAACTATCTCTTTAATAAAAGGGATTATATCTTTATCAAAATATTGTTCTTCGTGATTATTTGTAAAGCCTTGCATAAAATTTAAATCAAATGAGATTTTAAAATTTATCACTTTTGTAAAAACTTCTTTTGATTTTTCATCACTTAATAAGGCATAAGTCTCTTCATATTTTTTATAATTATTTTTAAAGTCTTCTTCAAAATCACAAATAAATGGAGGTTTGGTTAAATCAAAATTTAGCTTTTGATTCTTGACGTATTTAAAAAAAGATAGGTAATTTATGTTTTCGAAACCTCTATTATCTAATTCATTTTTTACTTCTAATGGGCTTCCCATTGAAGTTGCTAAAATCAGGGCATCTTTTGGCACATCAGTTATTTTATAGATTGTCTTTTTTTTTGAATTTTGGACTCTAGTAAAATCATCAATTATTCCATCAACTTGTATATATTTTTGAACAGATTTTGTAAGACGGTTTATTCCTAAAATAAACTTTTTTCTAGAAGGGGAAGAGATAAATTCCTCTACAAGTTCTTTATCTCTTTTATTTATATAATTTGTATCAATTAGCTTCATACTAAAGAATTAAAGACTTTAAACTCTTTACAGTATATAGTTTTAGACTTTCGCCTTTTTCACTTTTAAGCTCATTTGTAAAGCCTTTTTTTGAAAATAATGTCACATAATCAGGAACAATCTCTAATTTATCACAAAGCTCTTTTAATCTACTAAGTTCATTTTTTTTCATTTTTGAGTTTGTATATTTACAAGAACCTATTATAATTTTTCCTGAAACTGTTTGAGCTAATATCTCTATTTCGTTTCTATTTTCTTCTTTGTTATCATCCCAGTATCTTCCAATTTCTTCTATTTCATCATCTTTAAAAGAGATTTTAATAAATTCATGTGAAAGTTGTTCAAAAATTAAAGCCATAAATTCAGCTTGATAGTTGTTAAATCTTTCAAAACATTCATTATATTCATTTCTTTTTATTCCTCTATAAAGTGGAGAAACAAAAGCAAACCAAAATCTTAAAAAAGGAGTAGTAAATAATAGTTTATCAGCAACATCATTTTCTTCAAAATTATTTGTTAGAAAATCTAAAGAAGTTTCACGTGTAATAACTTCAAGTTCTTCAAGATCATAAACAGCTTCAATTCCTTCATCATAATCAATATCTGCTCTTTTAAATGCGGAATTTGTTCTTCTATCACCTAAAGCAATTCCTGTTAAAACTTTATGAAAAGGTGCAGAGTTTTTTGTAAGTTTTCCAATATACTCTTGGATTTCATAATATTCATTTAAAATATGTCTAATGATTAATGTTCTTAAAGGTTTGGTCATATCAATTTTAATATCAAGTCCACCAAAAACGGCAAAGTAATTTAGCGCTGTTTCCATATCTTTTGGGTTATTTTTTTCACAAAATAATTGGAACTGTTCTAATAATGTTTTATTATTTAAAATAATGGGAGAGCCTTTTTTTATTTTTTCTAGTTTTAATTTCATGGATTATAACATAAAGAACTTTTGGCAGTACTGATTACAATAAAAAAGCATATAACACTCTTTCTCATATCACCAATTATTTTACTTTTATTGGGCTAATTTAAGATTACTTTTATTTTTATTAGTCTATATTTATCTTATCAACCTCTCGGGGTGCTTGAAATCATTTTGATGGAAAGCTGAGATGGCAATTATTGCTTGACCCGTTGAACTTGAACTGGATAAGACCAGCGTAAGGAAGAGATTCGTACTTAATTTATATTTTAAATATTTAAGAAAAAATAATTATTTATTACTATTTATTTACAACTCTTCCCAAAAAATACAAAGCATATTTTAAGGGAAAATACAATGACAAAAACAATTCAAGAAACATTAACAACTTCAAATGAACTGCTAACAAGAGAGCCACTTCCTTGTTCTACAAAGATATATCTTAAAGGTGATATTCATAAAGACATAAGAGTTCCTGTACGAGAAATTGCATTAAGTAATGATACAAAACTAGGTGTATACGATACTTCAGGTCCATATACAGACCCTAATATCAAGATAGATGTAGGTGAAGGTATTCCAACTATTCGTAAAGAATGGATTACTAAGCGTGATGATGTAGAAGAGTACAAAGGTCGGATAATGGAGCCTGTTGATAATGGCTACGCTACAGAAGAACAATTAGATTTTGTTACAGCTGGAGCTAAAGGATTAGTAAGATCACCACTTAGAGCAAAAAAAGGCAAAAATGTTTCTCAGCTTCATTACGCAAGACAAGGTATCATAACACCTGAAATGGAATTTATTGCAATAAGAGAAAATCAAAATAGAGCAATGAGCGAAGAATATCTTCAAGATGAAGAACGTGAAGCTAGACTAAAAGGAGAAAACTTTGGTGCAAATTTACCAGAAGTTATTACTCCTGAATTTGTAAGAAATGAAGTAGCTCTAGGAAGAGCTGTTATTCCATGTAATATTAACCACCCAGAAGTTGAACCTATGATTATAGGTAGAAATTTCTTAGTAAAAGTTAATGCAAATATTGGTAATTCTGCTACAACTTCATCAATTGCTGAAGAAGTTGAAAAAATGGTATGGTCAATTAGATGGGGTGGCGATACAGTTATGGATTTATCAACTGGTAAAAACATTCATACTACAAGAGACTGGATACTTAGAAACTCTCCTGTACCAATTGGAACTGTGCCTATTTATCAAGCACTTGAAAAAGTAAAAGGAGTTGCTGAAGACCTTACTTGGGAAGTATTTAGAGATACACTTATAGAACAAGCAGAACAAGGTGTTGATTATTTTACAATTCATGCAGGTCTTCTTCTTCACCATGTACCAATGACTGCAAAACGTGTAACTGGTATTGTAAGCAGAGGTGGAGCTATTATGGCAAAATGGATGATTCATCATCACAAAGAAAACTTTCTGAATACACACTTTGAAGAAATCTGTGAAATTATGAAAACTTATGATGTTACATTCTCTTTAGGAGATGGTTTACGTCCAGGTTCTGGAGCAGATGCAAATGATGAAGCACAATTTGCAGAACTTAAAGAGCTTGGAAATCTTACTAAAATTGCTTGGAAACATGATGTACAGACTCTTATTGAAGGTCCAGGACATGTTCCAATGCATATGATAAAAGAGAATATGGATAAACAATTAGAGTGGTGTCATGAAGCGCCATTTTATACACTTGGGCCCTTAACTACTGATATTGCTCCTGGCTATGATCACTTTACATCAGGAATAGGAGCAGCTATGATTGCTTGGTATGGATGTGCAATGTTATGTTATGTAACACCAAAAGAACATCTTGGTCTTCCAAATAGAGATGACGTAAAAGAAGGACTTATTACATACAAAATAGCAGCTCATGCAGCAGATATTGCTAAAGGACATCCAGGAGCTAGAGCTAGAGATGATGCTATGTCTTTAGCACGTTTTGAATTTAGATGGGTTGATCAGTTTAATATAGGTCTTGACCCTGATAGAGCAAGAGAATATCATGATGAAACAATGCCAATGGAAGCTGCTAAAGTGGCACATTTTTGTTCTATGTGTGGACCAAAGTTCTGTTCTATGAAGATTTCAGCAGAAGTAAGAGAGTATGCTGATAACTTGGATACTGATGTTGAAACTGCAAAACAAGTAGGGATGGATGAAATGTCTGAAAAATTTAAAGAAATGGGTTCAGAGGTTTATGTTGAGGCTGACAAAATATAAACTAATTACTTGATTTAAAACCATACTTAAGGCCTTTTTTATTCTTAAAAAAGGCCAAGTATCTACATTTAGACTTAGGAAAGATGTTATAATAATACATGACTATTAGATTTGCAAGCTTTAACCTCTTTCAATTTGTTAAACCACCCTATTCTTGGTATATAAAAAAAGATAAGTTTTCCAATGAAGATTGGGAGAAAAAAACATCTTGGATAAAAGAACAAATCAAGCAAATGAAATGTGATATTATTGGCTTCCAAGAAGTCTTTTCTACAGATGCTTTAGAAGAACTAACAAAAGAGTTAGGCTTTGAATATTTTGTAAGTGTTGATTTAGCAAAAACACATAAAATAAATAAAAATGTTTACATCTCAACAACAGTTGCCTTAGCTTCAAAATATCCTATTTTGGAAATACAAAAAGTACAAGTTCATGGTAAAAGTATTATAAACCATGATTTCAAAGGACATTTTAAATTTTCTAGAATTCCTATAAAAGCCTTAATAGAACTTCCAAATAAGCAAAAAATTACAGTTTATGTAAATCACTTTAAATCAAACCGCTTAAATGAATTTGAATATATTTTTAATAAAAATAATACCTTAGAACAAAAAAAAGAACAAACAAAAGAGGCTTTAAAAAAGGATTATTCAAAAGCTTTAAAGCAAAGGTTATGTGAGACTTCTTCTTTATATTATGATTTTAAGAAAACTACTACTCCAATAATTTGTATGTGTGATTTAAATGATAAAGAGTTTTCTTTATCAATTGATGCCTTAACAAATAGAGAATATCATGAAAAAGTTAGAGAGAATAAAAAAGGCAAAGCTTATTTACTTTATGATGCATATTATTTATTTGATAAAAAAATCTATAATCCCCATCCTTTACAAAAAGAGATAAGAAGAACAGCTACTAGTTATTATCAAGGTTATGGAAATGTTTTAGATTATATATTTGTTTCAAATGAATTTAACATTAAAAATAAAAATAAAAACACTTTAGGGAAAATCTCTTCTTATGAAGTTTTTGATAAACATTTACAAGATAATCCACACGGTTCACTTTTACAAAGTGACCATGCCCAAGTTGTTTGTGAAATAGAGTTTGATTAGTAAAATTTTTGCAAAAATTTATTTAATTGATTTGCAAAACTTTGAGCATCTTTTTGTGAAAAAGGAGCTGGCCCTTTTGTAAGTTCTCCACTATCTCTTATTTCTTGCATTAGGTTTCTAATAGCTAGATATTGTTTGATATTATCTTGGGTATAAAGTTCACCACGATGATCAATTGCATGGGCTTTTTTTTCAATAACTCTATTTGCAAGAGGGATATCAGCTGTTATAACTAAATCACCCTCTTCTAATAATTCTACAATCTTGTCATCAGCTTCATCAGCCCCTAAATCCACTACAAGATAAGTGATTAAAGCTGATTTTCCTATATTTATTTTTTTGTTTGCAATAACAGTCGTTTTTAAATTTAAGCGTTCGATTGCTCTAAATAAAATAGGTTTTAAAAGATTTGGAAAAGCATCTCCATCAACATATAAAATCATTAAATGAACTCTTGTACTCGTCCAACTTGTCCATCTTCAAGCATAACTTTTATTCCTCTTGGATGGTATTTAGAACTTGTTAAAAGTTTTTTTACAACTCCTTGTGTCCTTGTTCCTGTTCTTTGATCTTTTTTTAAAACAATTTTTACTTTTATTCCTGGATGAATATCATCTCTTTCTCTATGATCTCGTATCAAAGTTTTATCCTAATTTGCTTTATAAGCTAGAACTTTTTTTGCTTCATCTAAATGATAAAAGAATATTATTTTAAATATAAATGTTACTTTTGTTTTTTTCTCTTCTCTTGTATCTAAAATTGAAAAATCGAAGCTTTCATGTCCTTCTTCTTTTGATTCAATATTTATAGAAACATTTCTTAATGTTCTCATTACATTCATAGTAGTTTTATAATCTTTTGGAGCAAGTCCACTTAACATATCACCACTTTTTTCTTCTTTTCTTATTGCTTCAAAAAGTGAGTTAAAAGTCTCTTTAAACATAGACTTACTTAAAGTTACTTTTGCTTTTGATGTATGAAAAGTTCCAGTCTTATTTAATAAAGGATTAGGCTTCACAGCTCTAATATCTTCTATCATTTTTAAGAAAAAGTTTTTCCCTCCCATACAATTTGCATAAGCGATAATCTCATGATGTAACTCTTCTTTTTTACTAGTATCTAATTTATTAAAATCCATAATTCTCCAATCTCTATTATTTTTTTGTTTATTTTATCTTGAGTATTTTATTATTTGACCTTTAAAGGCTTCTTTCAAATACTTTTCACTATTTTTTGCTTTAAACTGTATAAATGAAAAACCTAAAGTTTCCATTAGCTTAGAAAACTTTGCATGATTTCCTCGTCCTGGGTCTACAATTATAATTTCACAATGTTCTTTAACGTGCATATTAATAAAAGCTGCAAGCTCTTCTATATGCCATCTTTCATATAAAACGTCACTACCTATAACTAAATCAAATGTTCCTAAAGAATCATTTTTATCAGTCCAAGCTGTTCTTTCAAAAGGAATTTTTTTACTATTATTTAGTTTAACATTTTCTTTTAAAAAACTTTCAACTTCAGGATGGTAATCTGTTGCTGTGATATTAGCTAATCTTTCATTTAAAACTAGACTACTTAATGCCATTCCACAGCCAATTTCTAATATTTTTTTATTCTCTACTTCATATGTATACATATAATTTGCAAGCACTTTTCCAGCATCCCAAAGTTGACCAAATAAAGGCCAAGTTGCGGAAGATATTCCAAGTTTTTCTGCAATTTTTTCATCATCACTAAACTCTTGAGCGTCTCTTAACGACCTTATATGAATATCCATTGAAGAAAATTCTATTGTTTGATATTTTAAACGAACTGAAGACATATTATACCTTTTAGTTTTAAAGAACTATGGTTTAATCAGTAAATTTTAGTGTAATAATTACTACTTTACATTTTTAATTATTGATTAGTTAAAGTAAGCTAAAACCTAAGGAAATGATTTGTATGTCCTAGGAAAAGTTAAATTGCCTTTTTATAGATATCTTCATTATAGAATCTTTTTATATATTTGAACTGAATAGTTATATTGAAGTTAACTCACTTTTTAACTTATAGGCCCAAGATAAATAGGCTTTTTGCCCAAGATGTAAGCCATCTATTGTTAGTTCTTTTTTTAAAAGTCCTTCTTCATTTGAGAAAGATTTATTTAGATTTATAAATAAGATTTTCTTACTTAGACAATATTCTTCAAGCATATTATTGAAAATTTTGACTTTTTTATTTACCGTTGGCATTTGTGTTAAAAGTGTTGCTTGAACTATAATTTTTGTATTAAAACTCTCCAATTTTTCTAATATATTTTTATAGTTTTTAAAAATATCTTTTAAAGGAATTGAAAGACATAAATCATTTATTCCTGCCATTAAAAAAACTATTTTAGGTTCAATTTCTCCTATTATATTAATTCTATTTAATATTCCAGTAGTTGTATCGCCATCAAGTCCAAGATTGATTAATTTTTCTTCTTCTAATAATTTTTTCCAATCACCACGACCTGTAATTGAATCCCCTAGCATTACTATTTTAATATTTTTTTTCATTTTAAAATCTTTTTATTTTCTTTTCTTATAGTTCAAGTGCAAAATCAATTGCATCTAAAACGTGTAACAAAGTTGTATCATAAATAGGAATATCAACATAACCTTGTTTTATAAGCATTGAGATTTCAGTACATCCTAAAATCACCCCTTCACAGTTATATTCTTCTTCAAGACGTTTTATTATCTTAATATATTCATCCCTTGAACTACGCTTACATTTTCCCAAACAAAGCTCTTTATAAATCACATCATGAATAATATTTTGCTCTTTTTCATTTGGAATAACCACTTCAATTCCAAATTTTTCTTGAATTCTATTTTTATAAAATTCTTCTGTCATTGTGAACTTTGTTCCTAATAGTGCTACTTTTTTTATCTTATCTCTAACTAAAGCTTTTCCAGTTGAATCTGCAATATGTAAAATAGGAATTGAAATGTTTTTTTCTATTTTAGGAACAACTTTATGCATAGTATTTGTACAAATTATTAAAAAATCTGCCTTTGCATCTTCTATTGCTTTGGCTTCTTTTGACAAAATCGCCGCTGTTTCATCCCATAAAGCACTATGTTGAAATTTCTCTATTTCTTCAAAATCAACACTTGAGAGTATTATCTTAGCACTATGTAAACCGCCAAGTCTTTTTTTAATCTCTTCATTTAACAATCTATAATAAGTAGCACTTGATTCCCAAGACATACCACCTAGCATTCCTATTTTTTTCATTGTTACCCTTTATTTAATAACTTTTCTAAAGTAAGTATAGCAAATATCATTAAATTTATAATAAGGCAAGAATCCACTCTTTTAATTTTTTAAAACTCTCTTCATTTTTACTTGTTAGAAATAAACTTGGTTTGTTTTTTCTATTATTTTTTACATCAATCTTCATTTGTTCTAAATCAACATTTACATAAGGACAAAGATCTGTTTTATTTATAACTAGCAAATCTGAAAAAAGTAAGCCTGCTCCCTTTTTTCTAGGAATATCTCCACCTTGTGCCACATCAATTACATATAAATAATAATCTACTAATTCATAGGAAAAAGTTGCACTTAGATTATCTCCCCCACTCTCTACAAAAATAATATCAGGATTAAATTTTTCTTCAAGTTCTTCAACAGCTTTTTGGTTCATTGAAATATCATCTCGTATTGCAGTATGAGGACAGCCACCAGTTTCAACTCCAATAATTTTTTCATTATTTAAATCTAATTTATTTTTTAAATAATTTGCATCTTCTGTTGTATAAATATCATTTGTTACAATGCCTAAGGTATATTCATCTTTTAACATATTCGTTAATTTTTCTATAATTGAAGTTTTACCACTTCCTACAGGTCCTGCTATTCCTATTTTTATGCTCATTTATTTTCCTATATTTCTATTCTATGTTACAAACATTTTTGGTTCTAAATTTAGATGTGAAAAAATCACCTCTTCAAATAATGGATTAAAATTACTTATATTTTTAGAAGAATTTTTTATTGATTCTTCTATTATTTCATCAAATTCAAATAAAATTTGTTGAATCTCTGAGGGTTTTATTCTTGATATTTTTAAACTTGCACTTGCTATATTAATTAAACTTTTTTTGCACCATAAAAGTAAAAAAGTATCCACGTTTAAATCAAGTTCATAAGCATATGAACATAAAATAAAAAGTTCATTCCCCACACTATTTTTTGATTTTACCTCATCAAAATACTTTTGTACAATCTCTTTTTTTATATTAAAATTAACATGTTTTAAATAATTTTCTCCTAAATCCTTAGATGCTTTAGCATATTCAAAACTTAACATTGAAGCATATTTTATATCTTCTTTTATAATAAAATTTATTTTATCTTCTTCTAAAAGTTTAAATATTTTTTTAACAGCTACAAACTCTAGTTTTTGATATTGGTCACATATTATATTTTCTAAAAATTGTTTTAGACTATCTTTATTATTTACAATATTTAAAACAACATGAGGCTCTAAACCAAAAGAATGAACAAAAGCACCGGAAGGGAAAACTCCATCAAGTATTTGGATAAATCTACTAAGTGCTTTTCCTTGACTCATATTATTTCTTCTTTTTTTAATGAAAATGGTGAGCATTTCCATTTGGTTTGAAAATACCCCTGTGTTTTTTTACTTCTATTTTATCCATAGCTTCACAAGTCTTAATAATATCAGCTGTTGAAATATCTTCTAAAATAGTGATTTCATAATCCTCTATGCAAATAGATTGATGTCTATTTCCTATTTCATAAGCTATTCTTGCAAAAGTTATATGATCGGAAAAAATTAAAGTATAAATATTATCTTCAGATTTCAAAATCTTAATCTTATACCCATCCTCACACTCTAAAATATCAGCTTCATGAAGATGAGTATATTTAGCTTTTATAATAAATTCCACACCTTCTTTTGTAATAGCACATAAGTTTGGTTTTTGCATATCAAACCAATCAAGTTTTACACTATCATTTGCTTCTAAGTTTTTTGAAATACTAATTACCTTTTTTATCATTCTAAATCCTAAAATAAAAAATATTTTTTAGCCATAGGAAGCTCAATTTGATAATCAGATTTGATTATTTCACCATTAACTTTTACATCGTATGTTTCAGAATCAACTTCAATATCACCTATAAAATCATTTAATTTCATATCTTTTTTGCTAATATTTCTTGTATTTTTAACAGGAAGCATTACTTTATTTACATCTAAATGCTCTTCAATTCCCATGTCTAGTGAAACTTGTGAAACAAAAAGTACGGAGGTATTTGAAGCAGCCTTACCTAAACTTCCAAACATAGGTCTATATATATTAGGTTCTGGTGTTGGAATTGAGGCATTTGAATCACCCATCATAGCTAAAGCTATAAATCCACCTTTTATAATAATTTCAGGTTTTACTCCAAAAAAAGCAGGTGTCCATAAAACTAAATCAGCCATTTTACCAACTTCTACACTTCCTACATGCTCATCAATACCACAAGCAATTGCAGGATTTATTGTATATTTTGCTATATATCTTTTGATTCTTTCATTGTCACATAATTCATCATCTAAATCTAAAGCTCCCCTTTGCTTTTTCATAGAATCTGCAACTTGCCAAGTTCTAATAACAACTTCACCAACTCTTCCCATAGCTTGGGAATCACTACTTGTCATTGAAATAGCTCCGATGTCATGTAATACATCTTCTGCTGCAATTGTTTTTCCTCTAATTCTACTTTCAGCAAAACTAACATCTTCAGGAATTTTTGGACTTAGATGATGACAAACCATAAGCATATCGAGATGTTCTTCTATAGTATTTTTGGTATAAGGTAAAGTGGGATTTGTACTTGATGGCAAAATATTTTCTAAACCTGCAACCTTCATAATATCGGGAGCATGACCACCCCCTGCTCCTTCTGAATGAAAAGTATGAATAGTTCTATTCTTAAAAGCATTAATTGTATTATCAACAAAGCCAGATTCGTTTAAAGTATCAGTATGAATAGCAACTTGAACATCTAAATCCTCGGCAACTTTTAGACAAGTATCAATTGCCTTTGGTGTACTTCCCCAATCTTCATGAAGCTTTAATCCTATAGCTCCCGCTTCAACTTGAACTTTTAAGGCTTGATAATTTGAACTATTCCCTTTTCCCATAAATCCAAAATTTAGAGGTAAATTATCAACAGCCTCCATCATTTTATGAATATTGAACTCTCCTGGAGTACAAGTTGTGGCATTTGTTCCTGTATTTGGTCCTGTTCCTCCACCTATCATAGTGGTGACTCCAGAAGCTAATGCTTCATCTATTTGACCAGGAGAAATAAAATGAATATGTGCATCAATCCCACCTGCAGTTATTATTTTTCCTTCGGCTGAAAGTATTTCAGTATTTGCTCCTATTTCTAAACCATCACTTATATTATCACAGTTATAAGGGTTACCACTTTTACCAATAGCAGAAATTTTTCCATTTTTAATTCCTATATCTGCTTTATAAATACCAGTATAATCAATAATAATAGCATTTGTAATAATCAAATCAGCAACATCAATAGCTAAAGGAGATTGACTCATCCCATCTCTTACTGTTTTGCCACCACCAAATTTTGATTCCTCTCCATAAATTGTAAAATCTTTTTCTATTTTTGCTATTAAAGAAGTATCAGCTAATCTAAATCTATCACTTGTTGTTGGCCCATACATTGAAGCATATTTTGCTTTTGATATTTTCATGCTCTACTCCTTAAAAAAGTCTCTAAATTCTCCATGGCTTTTTCTTTAGTTTCATTTACATCTAAATAACCATTTATTAAACCATTGAATCCTTCAATATATCTTTGTCCGTTATAAGGAACTAATTCAATCTCTTTTTTACTTCCAGGTTCAAATCTAACAGAAGTTCCAGCTGGAATATTTAATCTTTTCCCATAAGCTTGAACTCTCGTAAAATCTAAAAAAGCATTTGTTTCAAAGAAGTGATAGTGAGAACCAACTTGAATAGGTCTATCTCCTAAGTTTTCAATTTCTAAAGTAGTAATCTCAGAATCTTTATTTAATTCTATTTCACCCTCATCAATAAAATACTCCCCTGGAATTATTTCTGTTTTGATTATTGCAATAGGATTATGAACAGTTACAAGCTTAGTCCCATCATCAAAGGTAGCTTCCGTTTGAACCATATGCATCATGGAAGCAACTCCTGGCATAACATCCTCAGCTTTTAAAACTTTTGTTGCATCAACCATTAGTTGAGCAACACTTTTGCCATCTCTAGCACCTTCAAGTATAAAAGAACTAATAATTGCTACAGATTCAGGAAAGTTTAGTTTTAAACCTCTATCTTTTCTTTCAAGTGCAAGTTTTGAAGCAGTATAAATCATCAATTTTTCTTGCTCACGATTTGTTAATAACATAAATATCGACCTCTCTTTTAAATTATTGTTTTCCTAAGTTGAACTCTCTTTTTTCAAGTTCTTTTCTGTAAAGACTCCAAAGTTCTTTTTGCTTCTTTTTAACTATTATCATATTGTCTGAACTAATAGAACCTATTATCATCTCTTTAGATTTAGTATAGCAAAATGAGTCAAAACCAGATTTATGTAAGGTGTTTAAAAAATGACCATTTTGTTTAATTTTTATATAGATTTTTAAATAAATATAGTTTTTATTTTTATGTCTTTGAATATAATTTTTTAAATCACTTCCTTGAACATTGAAATTTTCAAAATATTCTAGTTTTTCTTTACAATAAAACTTATTCCGTACCAGCATAGAATCAAAATCAAAGTGCTCATAACTCCTTCCTTGTGTTAAAATATCACTATAAAAGAAAGTTGAGTTTTCATCTGCTTTTATTCGTAAAATCTGAAGAAGTTTTGAATTCTTATATAAAATAAGTTCATCATTTAAAAACTCAAAATTTGAGTTTTTTAAATTTATATTTATATAATTTATTCCAAACTCTTTTTTAGAGGGATATACTTTTGTTGCAGATTCAGTTGTAACAATACAAGTAGAATTTACTAAACTTATATTCGTTTTTAATCTATCTTTAGGAAAGATTCCTTCCCCAATACTAAGAAGTTTTACATAATTTTCTTCTTCGTTAAAATAATAATAACGAGTAGGAAGGTTTAGTTTATTTAATGAAAAAATATTGTTTTTTAAATCAAAAGATATACTCATTTATACTGATAAATACTGTTCTACTATTTCATCACTTAACTCTTCAATTTCTCCATTTGCTACGACTTGCCCTCTTTCAATCAAAAAAAAGTCATCCCCATGTTTTCTAGCAAAAGGCAATTTCTGTTCGACTAGTATTACAGTAATTTTCTCCTCTTTTGTAAGATAATCTATCACACTTCCAATTTGTTGTACGATATTTGGCTGAATTCCTTCAGAGGGCTCATCAAGTATCAAAAGCTTTGGTTCTAAACACAAGGCTCTAGCTATCGCTAATTGCTGTTGTTGCCCACCTGAAAGGTCTCCCCCTTTTCTTCTTAACATCTCTTTTAAAACTGGAAATAATTCATATATTTTATCAGGTACCTGCCTTAGATTATTTCTATTTCCAAGTAAGCCAATTTCTAAGTTTTCTTTTACACTTAATTGCGAAAAGATTTCTCTACCTTGAGGAACATATCCAATTCCAAGTGCTGCTCTTTTTTCACTTCCTAATTTTGAAATATCTTTTCCTTCATATATAATTTGCCCATTTTTTATAGGAACTAATCCCATAATTGCCTTTGTTAAAGTTGTTTTCCCAACTCCATTTCTTCCCATAAGACAAGTGCATCTTGCTCCTTTTATTTCTAGGCTTAAGTCCCATAGAGTATGACTTTGACCATAAAACTGATTTATATTTTTTACTTCAATCATACTATTCTCCTAAATATACTTTTCGAACTTTTTCATTATCTTGAACATCTTTCATAGAACCTTCTGCTAAAACAGAACCTTCATGTAAAACTGTTACTTTTTTTGCAATACTTCTTATAAATTCCATATCATGTTCAACTACAACTACTGAGTGATTTTTTGAAAGTTCTGTTAAAATTTGCCCAGTTTTTTCAACTTCACCAGGAGTCATTCCAGCAACTGGTTCATCTACAAGTAGAAGTTTTGGGTTCTGCATTAAAAGCATTCCAATCTCTAACCATTGTTTTTGACCATGTGATAAAATTCCTGCTTCTGTTTTATAAAAATCTTTTAATCCAATTAAGTTCATGGTTTCTTCTATATTGTCTTTTTGTTCACCATTTAATTTTGCAAATAAAGTTTTAAAAAATCTTTTGTCATCTTTCATTGCAAGTTCAAGATTTTCAAATACATTATGTCCTTGAAAAACAGTTGGTTTTTGAAATTTTCTTCCAATTCCAATTTCTGCAATTGAAGGTTCATCCATATCTAAAAGATTTACTGCTTGTCCAAAAATAACTTGACCTTTATCAGGGCTAGTTTTCCCTGTAATTACATCCATCATAGTTGATTTTCCGGCTCCATTTGCACCAATAATACATCTTAATTCTTCATATTCTATTGTCAAAGACAAGGAGTTTAAGGCCTTAAAACCATCAAAACTAACAGTAACATCATCTAGGTATAAAATTCTATCTCCTCGTTTTAATTTCCCGATATTTTGTTCATTTTCATGTTTAAGCAATAACATTTATAACCTCTTTTTCTTTATTGTTTTTTTTACTTAGTAAAGAAAGCTTTGAAATTAATCCAACTACACCTTTTGGTAAAAATAGAGTTACAACAACAAATAATCCACCAAGAGCATATAACCAAACCTCAGGAAGAGCAGATGTAAAATAAGTACTTGCATAATTTACAATAAAGGCTCCTACAATCGCTCCATATAAAGTTCCCCGTCCTCCAATTGCTACCCAAATAACTAGCTCAATTGAAAATAAAGGAGAAAAAACACCTGGATTTATAATACCAACTTGTGGAACATACAAAGCTCCAGCTATTCCTGCCATTGCAGCACTTACTATAAATATAAATAGTTTATATTGTTCAACCCTATATCCTATAAATCTTGTCCGAGTTTCTCCATCACGAATAGCAATACAAACTCTTCCTAAACGTGAATTCATAATAAATTTTGATACTAAATACCCAGAAAACAAAGCTAAAAATGAAATAATAAGTAAGCTAATTCTTGTACTATTTTCTTGTAAATCAAAACCTAATAAATCTTTAAAATCTGTTAAACCATTATTCCCACCAAAACCCATGTCATTTCTAAAAAATGCTAGCATAAGAGCATAGGTCATGGCTTGAGTTATAATTGATAAATAAACACCAGTCACTCTTGATCTAAAGGCTAAATATCCAAACATAAAAGCTAATAAGGAAGGAATGAACATAATCATTATAAGAGTAAATATTGGATTATCAAATCCATACCAAAACCAAGGTAGCTCTTTTAAATTCATAAATACCATAAAATCTGGCAAATCTGCATTTCCATAAACACCTCTATCTCCTATTTGTCGCATTAAGTGCATTCCCATGGCATAAGCACCTAGAGCAAAAAAAGCTCCATGACCAAGGCTTAATATTCCTATATATCCCCAAACTAAATCTAAGGCAAGTGCTAAAAGTGCAAAAGCTAAATATTTCCCTAAAAGTGTTACTGTGTATGTTGAGATAAAAAATACTGAATCAGGGTTAATAAATAAATTTGAAAAGGAAACATAGGCAACTACCAAAGCTAAAATAGATAATACTATTTTACCTCCTTTATCATTTTCCAAAATTTTCAATATTATTGCTTTTCTTTTTTGTTCTATTTTTTTTGTTATTTTTTTCATCATTTAATCCTGTGCATCTCGACCTTTTTGGGGGAATAATCCTCTAGGCCTTTTTTGTATAAATAATATGATAAATACAAGTATGATAACTTTTGCAAGAACTGCTCCTGCAAAGGGTTCTATAAACTTATTGATTTCTCCTAAAGTAACTGCTGCAATTAAGGTTCCCCATAAATTTCCAACTCCTCCAAAGACAACAACCATAAAAGAATCAACAATATATGCTTGTCCTAAATTTGGTCCAACATTTGTAAGTTGAGATAAAGCAACACCAGCAATTCCGGCAATTCCTGAACCTAAGCCAAAAGTTATTGCATCTATCCACGAAGTTTTAATCCCCATAGCTTGTGCCATTTGTCTATTTTGGGTAACTGCTCGTACTTTTAATCCTAAAGATGTTTTATTTAAAAGTAATAAAATACTTACAAATACAATAAGAGCAAAGATAATGATATATAATCTATTATATGTTAAAGACAAAGCACTATTAACTTCAAGCGCTCCACTCATCCAAGAAGGAGTTTTAACTTCTTGATTTAAAGGAGAATAAATAGTTCTTACAATTTGTTGTAAAATCAAAGAAATTCCAAAAGTTGCAAGAAGTGTTTCAAGAGGTCGTCCATATAAATGCCTAATTACTAATCTCTCAATTATAATTCCCACAATTGCACTTACTATAAAAGCAGCAGGAATTGCTATAAGAATAGAATATTCAATAAGACCTGGCATAATTTGTTGAAGAGTATAAGTTGTATAAGCCCCTATCATTATCATTTCTCCATGAGCCATGTTAATTACTTTCATAACTCCAAAAGTAATAGCTAAACCAATAGCTGCTAATAATAAGACTGATCCCATACTTAAACCAAAGAATGCTGTTTCTACAACACTCCAATATGACCTTGTAGTTTCAACTGAAGAGATAGCTTTTAAAGCAACATTTTTTAACTGTTTTGAACTATTTGAAGAGTCTGCAATCTGTTTTAAGGTAGATAAAGCTTTTGAAGAGATATATTCACTTAACTCTTTTACTGCTTTTATTTGTTCTTCTCCTTTTAGATTTTGAGCATTTAATATTGTTTTTGCTTCGAGTAATTTTTCTCTTATTGAAGAATCCTTTTCACTTTCTAAAGCTTTATTTATAAGTCCTTCAAACTCATTTGATACGTTCAACAAAATATTTTTTGCTGAAGAGAATCTTTTATTTCTATTTTTAGAAAATAAGTTCATTTCAGCTAGTTTTGTTTTTATAATACTTCTTAATTTATTGTTAGTTTTAACTTTTTTAAACTGTGATTTTTTTGCAGGTGCTAATAATTCATTAGTTAAAAAAATTTTCATATGATAAAGACTTCCATCTTTTTTTTCTAAAGTAACAAAAACCTCATCTTTCTTTGTGTAAAAAAGATTACCTTCTCTCATTTTTAATAAAAGAACATTTGTTCTTTCATCATCAATATATTTTTCTGTAATTTCATTAACAACTTGTTGTTTTGTTTTTAAACTATTTGTTTTTAGTTTGTTAATATCTTCTTCAAAACTATTTGCAAAAAGTGATGAGATGAATAATAAATTAAGAAAGATTATTTTAAAAAAATTCGTTTTCATTTAATAATCCTTATTTAAATTGTTTAATTTGTTTAGTATAAAAGAGAAGAAATTTTCTTCTCTTCTTTTAAGTTTTTATTTCTATATTATTAATAATTTTGACCAGAACATTTTTTTGTAATTGTGTTATAGTTACCACAGTTAACAGGTTTTGTCCAATCAGAGATTACATCTTTTGATGAATCTAAGAAATCAGACCAAGCATCTCCTGCTATTTCGCCATTTGTAGACCATACAGTTTCAAATTGACCATCTTCTTGGATTTCACCAATTAGTACAGGTTTAGTTAAGTGGTGATTTTTAAGCATAGTTGCAGTTCCCCCACTTAAGTTTGGAACAGATAAGCCAATAATTGCGGCACTTACTGCATCAACATCAGTACTTCCAGCTTTTTCTACAGCTTTAACCCATAAATTAAACCCTATATAAGTAGCTTCCATAGGATCATTTGTAACTCTTTTAGGATTTTTTGTATATTCTTTCCAAGATTTAATAAAAGTATCATTTACCTCAGCTTCTGAACTTTGGAAATAGTTCCATGCAGCTAGATGTCCAACTAAAGGTTTAGTATCAATACCTGAAAGTTCTTCTTCACCAACAGAAAAGGCAATAACAGGAATATTTTCAGCATCAATACCTTGATTACCTAGTTCTTTATAAAAAGGAACATTTGCATCACCGTTAATCGTTGAAACAACAGCTGTTTTTTTACCAGCAGAGCCAAACTTTTTAACATCAGAAACAATACTTTGCCAATCAGAATGTCCAAAAGGAGTATAGTTAATCATAATATCTTCAGATGCTACACCTTTAGTTTTTAAATAAGCTTCTAAAATTTTATTTGTTGTTCTAGGATATACATAATCAGTTCCAGCTAAAACCCATCTTTTAACACCAACTTCATTCATTAAATAATCAACAGCAGGAATTGCTTGTTGGTTTGGCGAAGCACCTGTATAAAATACATTTTTAGAAGACTCTTCTCCCTCATATTGTACAGGGTAAAATAGTATTCCATTTAACTCTTCAATTACAGGAAGAACAGATTTTCTTGATACAGATGTCCAACAACCAAAGGTAACATCAACTTTATCTTTAGTTAATAATCCTCTCATTTTTTCAGCAAATAATGGCCAGTTTGAAGCGGGATCTACAACAACAGCTTCAAGTTTTTTACCTAAAACTCCACCTTTTTTATTTTGTTCATCTATTAACATTAAAACTGTATCTTTTAATGTAGTTTCTGAAATTGCCATTGTTCCAGATAAAGAATGTAAAACACCAATCTTAATAGTATCAGCAGCTTGAACTATTGTTCCCATTGTAACTAACGCAGCAATTGATAATGATTTTGCTATCATCTTCTTCATTTGTTCTCTCCTATATTGTTTCTTATATCAAATCTATCTTGATATTGACTCTTAGAAGTATAAAAAAAAAGTGTTGTTTTAGTGTTGTTTTTGTAGTATCTATATGGAACTTATTGTATATTACTTATACACTTATTTAAAAGATTCTATAAATTTAATAATCTCATAAAATTTATATTCTTTCATTAATTTTTTTATTTCTTCTTCTATTGTTTTTGGAAAAGAAGACTTTTCTATAAGTTCTAATATATTAATTACATCAAGTTTTGAGGAATATTCAATTAGCTTTGAAACCATCTCTTTATCAAGGGGTTCCTTCTGTTTTTTAGTAATTAAGGCTTGCTTATTTGAATAAAGAAACTCCAAACCTAAAAGTTTTTCTAGCAATTGTGCTATATCATCTTCTTCAAAAGGTTTAGGTAAAAAATATTCGGCGCCTACTTCTAAAGCTTTTTGTTTGTCATCTTCAAAAACGTTTGCAGAAATCCCAATTATTGGAATATTTTTATATAAAGAATCATCTTTTAATATTTTTATAGTTTCTATTCCATCTTGATTTGGCATTAAAATATCCATAAAAATTAAATCAAACTTGTCTTTTTTTATCTTTTTTATAACTTCAAAACCATCACAAGCTTCAAAAGTAATCAAGTTATAAGATTCTAAAAGTTGAACAAGTAAATCTCTATTTTCTTTTGTATCATCAGCAACTAGAATTTTAAATTTTTTATTATGAGGTTTTGCAGATAAAACTTCTTTTATATAAAAATCACTTTCTTTTTTATAATCTTTTAATTGCTCAATTACTATTTCAAAAGTAAAAGTTGAACCAAAGCCTAGTTTACTTTCTAAGGTTATATTTCCATTCATCTTTTCTACTAACTCTTTTGTTATTGCTAAGCCCAATCCTGTTCCATTGTGTTTGTGCTTATTCTCTTCATATTGCTCAAAAGGTTTAAAGACAAGCTCTTGGGCTTCACTATTCATTCCAATTCCTGTATCATTAATAGAAACTATAAGTTTTTCATTTTTAAAATTTACATCAACTTTTATATAACCTTTTTTTGTAAATTTTAGAGCATTAGCAAGAATATTAATAAAAATTTGTCTTAATTTTTTTTCATCACATTTTATATATTTTGGAACATTTTGATTAATAAATAAAGAGAAAGTTAAATTTTTAGTTTCACAACGAGAAGTAAACATTGATTTGATTTCTTCTAATAAATTATATAAATCCAACTCAATTGGATTTAAACTTATTTTTCCTGCCTCTATTTTTGCAAATTCTAAAATTTCATTTATTATAGATAAAAGATGTCGCCCACTTTTATATATTGTTTTTAAATTCTCTTTTTCATTTTCATTTATATTTGGTGATTTACCAAGTAAAGTGGCAAATCCCAAAATTGCATTTAATGGAGTCCTTAATTCATGAGACATATTTGTTAAAAACATAGACTTTGATTGATTTGCTTTTTGTGCTTCTAAAGTAGCTTTTTTTAATTCATTTTCATGAAGTTTTCTTTTTGTAATATCACTAAAAACTACAACTGAACCTTCTAAAATACCCTTTCTATTGTAAATAGGAGTGCTTACATAATCAATTGGAAACTCTTGATTAGACTTATTTAGAAAGGATTGTTCTTCTTTTGAAATTAACATTAACCTTTCTCTTTGTTGGGAACTATTTTTTAATATTTTTTTTCCAATACTCTCTTTTATAGATTTTCCAATAAGTTCATTTACTTCATATCCTAAAAGTTTTGAAGCTGTGGGGTTTACAAATATAAATCTTGCTTTTGAATCTAAACCAAAAATTCCTTCACCTGCTAAATCTAAAAGTCTTTTATTTTGTTGTTGAGAAGAGATAAGTTGTATGGCATTTTTTTTAAAAACTTCAACTGCCCCAATCATCTCAGAGACTTCATCCATAAAAACTTTTTGTGGTAATTCAATATCCATGTCATTTTTAGCAAGTTGTAACATACCTTTATTTAAGATTTCTAAAGGCTGGATAATTCTATACAAAATTACAAAAATAAAAGAAAAGACAAATAAAAGAATTAAAACAAGAACAGAAACACTTAAATATGATTCCATCTTTTTAACTGTAAGATGTGCTTTATTTACCTTTCTTTGTGTTCTATTTTCAAAGGCTTTGTAAAACTCATTCAAAGGTTTCATAATTGCAATTTTTGCCTTGTGATATTGTTCTGAATGCATAATTTCTCTAGCTAAAGCAAAATTAGGTTTTGAATATATTGTAAAATTTCCATTTTTATCTTGAAAAATTCCTTTAATTGCATTCATAGCTTTTGCTTCTAAATTTGTTAAATCATCTGACTCTTGTTGAGATTTATAAAGTAATGCTAACTCAATATCAGGGAAACCTGTTTCTTTCATAAGAGTTCTTAATGCAATTTTCTGCCCCGTAAATAGAGGCTTTTGACCTTTTAAAGTATAAAAATCCCAAAATATATGATTATAATTTTCAGGTCTTGCTTTTAGTCCATTTCTAATATCTAAAACTGTATGAAATTGTTCTTTGAACATTTCATCCCCTGAGACCACATAAGTTCTTGCCATTCTTGTTAAATCATCAGAACTTTGTCTTAATTCATCAGCTAAGATCAAAGATCTGTGCTGCATTATATATGCTTGTTCTAATTGCTTAATTGCATTTTGATATTCACTTAAAATAAATACCACACTCATAAGAGCAATACTATTTGCTAATAATAAAAGAATAAATAATTGTTTAAGTTTCATACAGCCTGTCTATTTTTTCCTTCTTGATTTGAGTTATAATATCAGAAATCAAATACTAAATGAAAAGAAAAATGAATAAAAAATATACTATCTTAATAGTTGATGACAAATATGAAAATCTGCAATATCTTGATAAAATTTTAAAATGTGATGATTATGATATTAGAGCAACTTCAAATGCAACGATGGCTTTAAAAGCTGCAAAGTTAAATACTCCTAATCTAATTTTTTTAGATATAAAAATGCCAGATATTAATGGTTATGAACTTTGTAGATTATTAAAAGAGGAAAAGGAATTAAAAGAAACCCCCATTATCTTTATCTCCGCACTTGATAATATAGAAGATAAAGTAAGAGCTTTTGAAGAGGGAGGAGTTGATTATATTACAAAACCTTTTGAACCAAAAGAGATACAAGCTAGGGTTAAAACGCAAGTTGATATTTATAAAAGTAAGCAAATTATTAGTAATCTTCTTAAACAACAAGATTTATTTGTAAAGAAAATCATGCATGATATGAATACTCCTGTTTCAATAATCTCTTTAAATACGGAATTATTAGAAAAACAAAATGGTCCTTCTAAACAAATTGAAGCCATAAAGGCTTCAACAAAAACGCTCTCTTTTATTTATGGAGACTTATCATATAAAGTAAAAAAAGAGAATCGTGAATATAAGATTAATCAAGTGAATCTTCTTAATTTTATTTCTTCAAGAGTTATGTTTTTTGATGAATTAGCCAATACAAAAGGTATTCATATTAATATAGAATACAATGAAGAAATTTGTGTTTTTATAAATAAATATGAACTTAAAAGAGTTATTGATAATACAATAAGTAATGCAATAAAATATTCAAAAGAATCTTCTGAAATTGTAATATTTTTTGGAATTGAAAAAGGGAAAACTATTATTTCCGTGAAAGATTTTGGTATTGGAATTGAAAAAAAAGACTTAATATTTGAGGAATATTATCAACAGTCAAACGAAAAAATGGGATTAGGACTTGGATTAAATATTGTAAAAGAGATTTGTGATAAATATAATATTCAAATAGAAGTGTTTAGTGAAAAAAATGTAGGTACTATTTTTACATTTGACATAGAAGAAATTACAAAGAATAGACTATGAAAATATTTTTACTAGAAGATGATTATTCCTTAAATAAGTTAATAAAAACTACTTTAGAAGATAGAGGTTTTTTTGTAAAAAGTGTTGAAGATGGTTATGAAGCAATGACTAATATATTAAATAATCAATATGATTTATATATCTTAGATATAAATGTCCCAGGTTTTGACGGCCATGAAGTTTTAAAAGTAATCAGAGAAAAAAATAAAAATCTGCCAGTTATAATGGCAAGTGCAGAACTTGATATAGACAATATTTCAAAAGCATATGATTTAGGCTGTAATGATTATTTAAAAAAACCTTTTGAACTTGAAGAACTAATTTTACATATTAAATATCATATTAAAACTATATTTCAAAATGATATTGATAAGGATATTATTGACTTAGGTTCAGGACTTAAATTTTATCTAAATACCCAAACCTTGCATAAATATGAACATGAAATAATCCTAACTCAAAAAGAAAAACTTCTTTTAACTCTATTTATTAATAAGCTAGGAAAAACCGTAAGCTTTGAAATGATTCATGAATATGTTTGGGATAATAAAGAAATGGAATCTGTAAGTATGAGAAGCATGGTGCATAAACTACAAAAAAAATTAAAAAATGGGATGATAGTAAATATAAGAGGAATTGGTTATAAACTAATTACAAAAGAGCTTCAGAGATAAACTGTGAAGATTAGCTTCACAGTTTATTTATTCTAAGTAGGGTTGAATACCCCGACCCTTGGGTCGAAAAATGATATAATAAGATATGAAAAGTGAACATATCTATAAAAGTGATAATAAAACACTACTCTTGTACCATATGGTATTTCCAGCAAAATATAGAAAAAAAGTATTTAATGAATCAGTAGATGAAACACTAAAAAATATATGTGAAGAGATAAGCTGTAGATATGAGATAAACTTTATAGAAATTGGTAATGATGAAGATCATGTGCATTTTTTAATACAAAGTGTGCCAACACTGAGTGTTACAAAAATAGTAAGAATAGTAAAAAGTATAACAGCAAGAGAGATATTAAAGAAACACCCAGAATTAAAAGAAGAGTTGTGGGGAGGTTCACTTTGGACAAGTGGCTTTTATGTAAATACAGTAGGACAATATGCCAATGAAGAAATAATAAAGAAATATGTAAGAAATCAAGGTAAAGAGTATAATACAATACACCAAGGTCAGTTAGATTTAGAACTGACTTGATGAATACCTCGCTTTTAGCGTATCGTCAAGATGGCTAAAAGTTTTACGCGTTAAGCGTGAAAGGGCTTGCCCCGAGGATCTTTATTTATTTCTACTTTTTTAGAAGTATCATAAACTAGTTCATAAAAGCTATTATTGTTAAATTCAAACTGCGTAATAACTTCAAGTCCTAATTTTCTAACATGAGCTTCATAAGATCTATTATTTATTTTATTTATAAAAGTTACTAAAATAGGATATTTTTTACTCATTTCTTCTCTAGCATATTCAAAAAGATTTTCAAAGATTTTATTTCCTCTATACTCTTTTGCAACACAAATTGGACCATATTGATATGAATTATCCAAAGTTAATTGTTTTCCTTTGAAGCTTAAGGTTTCTAAAAAACTTGCCATATGTTCAAACATTGGCCAAGCAAGCCAATAATGCCATGAAGCACACATAGCATAGGAAATAACTCTATTTTCATCTAAAGCAATAAAAACTCCATCAAGTTTTATTAAATCTTCTATTTGTTTATTAGTAAAAGGAGTTGTTACAAAACCATCATTTTTTTCGTCATCTTTTAAATTACTTACTAAATTTTTTGATTGTAGTGCCAATATTCCATTTATATTTTCATTTGTGGCTAAAGAGTATTTAATCATATTTCATCCTTTTAAGGATTAGATTATAATTGAATATAATTATATTGAAGTTAAATTATCTGCTAGTTTAGATTAAGTAGATAACTTTATAAAATAAATCCTTGATATGAAATCAAGGATTTTTTGAACTTATTGTTTATAATATCCTGCACCAATTAATTGGTTTTCCCCAATTCCAATTACATATGATGATTTTGGAGTTTGTTTACCTGTAGTTGGATGTGCCCATACATAATCAACCCAACCTTTTTCTTCAGTTTTTACTTTATCAATAAAGTTTTTAAATACTTGATTTCTAGCTTTATCTTTGTATTTATAAAGATTTTTACCCTTTAGTGGTTTTTTAGGATGAGCTGTTATTACACCTTCAAAATCATTTGCCCAAATATATAAATCCCCTTGGTCAAACATTCCGCCTTTTTTCCCAAACTCTTCCACACAAAGAGTTACTCCTTTTTCATCACAAAAAGCTTTTGCTTTTTCAACATGAGCTTGAACTTCTTCTGCTGTTAAGGCAAAGGCATAAGTCGCACTTCCTATTAATAAAGCCGCACTAAATTTGATTAATCTATTCATATCTACTCCTCAAGTTTTTAATTCTTGAACAATTCTACATAAAAATAATAAATTTTATCTTAATAAAATAAGTTATTTTGCTTATTTTTTAGAAAATACTTTATTTTATAAAAATATTTCAAAAATGCTATTCTATCGCTACTTTGTCTACTAAAATAGCATGATATTTGCAATTTATTTAAAATTATTTGGATTTATTTTTTATACTATTGAAGGAAAATAATCCTTCAATATAATTATTTAATTTTGTTTATTTAGTCCATCTTTACTTAAAGTATAAATACTAGGAGTTAAGCTCTCAATAAAACTTTTATGATGAGAAACTATAATCATTGATTTTTTTATATTATTTAAAATCTTTATTATTCTTTTTTCAGCATCTTCATCTAGTGCATTTGTAGGTTCATCAAGTAATAAAATTTTTGGTTTAGTAATTAAAATACCAGCTAGTGCTACAATTTTTTGTTCACCGCCACTTAAATCATATATATTTCTATTTTCTAAATGTAATATTCCTAATTCTTCCAAAATACTAATTGCTTTTTTATAAGCTTCGTCTTTTAAAATCCCTTTTGCTCTTAAAGCAAACATCACATCTTCAATAACACTAGGACATAAAAAATGGTCACTTACTTCTTGGGGAAGATAACCTATATCACTTCTATATTTATTAAAATCTTTTAATGATTTCATTTCATTATGAAAAAGAAAAAGCTCGCCTTCTTCTTGTTTAATTAGCCCTGCTACAATTTTTAAAAGTGAACTTTTCCCACTTCCATTTGCGCCAACAATTGCAACTTTTTCTTCATGGGAAACATCTAAAGTAAGATTTCTAAAAACCTCTTTTGAGGAGTTTTTTAAACTTACTTTTTTTAAATTTATTGAACAACTCATTTATTACCTTTCTACCAAACAATATATTTAACAAATAACATACAAACTAAAAATATTAGAACTAAATCATAAACTGAAAGTTTAGAATTATTAATCAAATAAATTCTTCCATGAAAACCTCTTAATTTAAAAGAATCTTCCATTGCATTGGCTTTTTTAATAGATTTTACAAATATATGCCCAAATAAATTTCCATAGGTTTCATAAGCAAAAATACTTGTACTTGCATGAAAACCTCTTATTTTTAATGTCTGTTTTATTTTTTTAAATTCATCGCTTAAAGTCTGAATCATTTTAAGTGTAAAATACACTGAACTTACAAGTTTTTTTGGGAATCTTAATTCATTTAAAGCTCTTACAATATCATAACCACTTGAATTTGAAAAAAGCAATAGATTAAAAAGGATTATCATATTTGTTCTTATATAAATATTTAAAGCTTCTTCTAGAGTATCTTGTATTAATAAAACAATAAATATCATTACAATAAAAAAATTTAAAAATAGTAACTTTTTTAATATTCTTAAAACATTTTTATATTCACAATAAATCATAAAAACAATAGGAAGAAGGTAAATAAATTCAAAGGTATTAAAACTAATAAAAATGGAGTATAAAAAAGCAGAAACTAATAAAATTGAAGCATTAAATTTACTCATTTTATGATTTTCTTATTCTTTTTTAAAAGTAAAAATATTCCCATTATTAATAAAATTGCTATAAAAGATTGAATCAAGCTATCTTTAAAACTTTTTATTTTTATCTCTTCATGTTTAGTTTTTACTTTCTTATTTATATTTGCATTTGTACTTACTTCAAAACTTGCAAAGGCTGCATGTCCACCTATTGCCTCAACTTTTATATCTAAAGACTCTTTTGGGTTTTTTATTAAATATTCACCTTTATTATTTGTTTTTGCTTTTTCTATTAATTCGTCTTTTAAATTATAAATTTCTACTTTACAATTTTTACAATAAGACCCTGATGCAAAGTAGGAACTAATAATTACATCTTCATTTTCTTGGATTAAAAATATATTCAATTTATGGGCAAATAATGAGCTTAATAATAGAAATAAAAGAAGTGATATTTTCATAAACTAAGCTCTTTCAAAAGTTCAGGTAAGGCTTTTTTTAAATAGTTTATTAAAAAAAGAGTTATAAGACCTTCTATAATCATAGCAGGAATATTTGCAAAAATTATTGTATAAGAAGCATAAAGATACTCTTGTTTTGATAAGGCTAAAATTAAAGCTAGAAGAATTGTTGCTAAAAAAACTGTTAGAAATCCTATTGAAAAATATCTTATTTTTATAGGCAAAAAATCTAAAACTTTATTCTTTACTAATAAATATATTAAATATCCAGGAAAAGCCATAATAAAAACATTTGCTCCCAATGAAGTTAATCCTCCATACCCTAAAAGCGTAGCTTGTAGTAATAAAGCAATCAATATTGCTAAAAAAATAGTAGGGCCTAAAATAATTCCTAATACTCCAATAATTACTAAGTGAATTTGTGTAGGACCTAAGGGAATATGAATAAATGAAGCAATAAAAAATATTGCACTCATAGCTGAGACGATTGCAATACTTCTATTTTTTAGATTTCTTAATGAATATAAAACAAAACCTAAACTAATAATTGAAGTGCTAATTATTACTTCACTTGATAAAATGCCATCTGAAATATGCATTTATTTATTCCCTTTTAAAAGCATTAGTAAGCTTTTAACCAAAGTAAAGCACCATTTTCAATTGGATACTCTTTTCCATCTAATTTTTTTGTTCCTTCTTCAATAAGTGCGGCAAAGCCCCACCAACCTTTATGATTCATTACAAAAGAAAAGACACCATTTGCATCTGTTTTTACAAGCTGTGTAATATGTGCATTACTTGGAGCTTTTAGTCCAAAAGTATTAAATAATTCAACTTCTACCTCAACATTTGAGGCTGCTTTTCCATTATGTAAAACTTTTCCTTGAAAAATATTTCCTTTATAAAGTCCAAAAGGTTTTGTAAGTGGAATAATTTCATATTTTAAACCAAGAGGTTCATCCCAACCATCTTCTCTTCCAAAAGCTGAAACAATTATTTTAGGTACATGAGAAATAAATTTTTCTTCACTAGGTTCATAATAAGCTTGTGGCTGCACAAAAAATTTGTAAACTCCTGGTCTTTTTATAGTATAAGAACTACTCCAAGCCTTGTGTCCAAAAACTTTTGTTTCTTTTAAAGCTAAGCTATTTTTTTTATTTTCAAGGAAAATTCCATAAGGTTTTTCCATAGTCATGCCTGTTTGCTCAAAAGGATGTATAAACATAGCTTCTAGTTTTATTTCTGCATTTTTTTTATCATCTACAATATCCGTTTGTGGAATAAATGTTAAAAAGTGTGCACTTCCAATTAAGGGTAGGAATAACGATAAAAGAATATAATATTTAAAATTTTTCAAATCTCTCTCCTGTTTTTTGATTTGTAAAATTATAAAATTATAGCTTTTAGATATTAATAAATTTTCTATTATCTTATGTAGTTTTTGTACCTCAAAGTAATTATACATTAAGCTTATTTTTTAATTTTTAAAAGTTATTTTAAAACAAGCCCCATCTTTTTTATTGCAGACTTCTATCTTTGCACCTAATTTTTCGACTATTTGCTTTGTCATATAAAGTCCAACACCAGTTCCTTTAGACTCTTTTGTAGTAAAATTTGATTCAAAAACTCTTTCTAAAATTGAAGGAGGAATTCCTTTTGCATTATCACTTATTCTCAAAATAATAAGCTTACCTTCTATAGAAGCGGTTACTGTGATTCTTCTATTTTTAATATTATTGCTAATAAAAGCATCTTTGCTATTGTTTATCAAATTTATAAGAACATGCTTGAATTCATTTAAAACAACAGTAACTTTTTCTTCTAATCTTCCCTCTTTTTTTATTTCTATTTGATTTTTAATTAATTCATCTTTCATTAGTATTGTTACTGAATCAAGTAATGTTTGTATAGAAACTTTCCTTATTTCTGATTTTGGTCTAAAAAAAGATCTAAATTCATCCAAGGTTTCAACTAAATGTTTTATTTGTTTTTCACTTTTATTAACAAACTTACTTATTTCTTCTTTATTTAAAGTATCAGAAAGTAAACATTGAATTTGAATTTGTTGATTTATTAAACTAACTACTCCTAGCGGGTTTTTCCATTGATGAGCTATGGCATCAATCATTGCTCCCATTGAGGCATCTTTTGCTTGTTTTAATAGAATTTTATCTTTTTCACGAAGTTCATTTACAGATTCTTCTACTTTAGTTTCTAAATTTTTATTTAAAATTTTTAGTTTTTCTGAGACTTCATTTAATTCAAAATTTTTCTTTTCTAAACTATTCTTTGTTTTTGCTAATTCTCTTGAAGCTGTAGAAAATTCATTTATCATGGATAAATATTCTCTTGCATCAGTATGGGATAAAGCTGGCTTTTCTTCTGCTACAACAAGTATCTTATCATTTTCATTAAGGTATAAAACTAAATCATAACTACTTGGAATATCTTCTACACTTCTACATTCCAAACTAAAATTCGTATTTACTTTTTTTATTTTATTTTCACAATTTAATTCATCTATACTTTTAAATAAACTTTTATGATGAGTGTAAGTAGTAAAATCTTTTAAATATTTAAACTTATCTTTGTATTCTTCAAAGTTTTTATTAAAATCTAATATTTTTGTATCTTTTTCAATTAAGAAAATAAATTTATTTTTATTATCAAATAGCTTTTCAATTATTTCTGGATTTAATATATTTAAATCTATCACTTATTCTCTTTTTCTAATTCTTTTAATAAAGAGTCCATATCTTTTATATAAAAATCAGCTTTTGTTTTTATCTCACTACTAGCTTTATAAGCTTGTCCCCCAACATAAAACTTGATTCTCTCTTTTAGTGCTAGTTTCAATTCTGAAATTAGATTTTCTGTTGAATTTAAGTTTGAGATAAGTGTAGTTGAAATTATTATTTCTTTTATATTTTCTTTCTTGATTAAATTTAAAAGTTCTTCATAGGTACTATTTGAATCAAGGAAATGTACATCGTAACCATTTAATTCAAGTAAATCGGCTACAATTCTAGCTCCTAAAACATGTAATTCATTAGGAGAAAGTGTAACAATTATTTTTCTTCTATTAACAGCACTATTACTTAATATTTTTTCATAATGTTCAACCATAACTCGTTGACATATGGAAGTAGCTGTATGTTCTTCACCAACTGTAATTTCATTATCAGCCCATTTTTTACCTATTTCATGCATACTTGGAACAATTATTTGCTCCCAGAAAGATTTAATATCTTCGTTATTTTTTATATATTCTTTTGAAATTGATATTGCTTTTGTCATACTAGGTTCTAATAAAGCATCGATAAAAATATTTATTTCTAAGCTATGATTTTTACCTTGCATTCCCTCTCCCTAGTATTAATATATAAATATTTTATCTTATTTTTCTTTTATATACAATTCAATTTTGTTTTTTTTCTCTAATTAAAAAAGTATGATTAAGAAAAGGTTAAAATAATAAAATAATTATTTGCATTCTTATATTTTATCGTATTATAAGTTTTTGTTTGTTTATTTTAATAATAAATAATTATAAAGATATTTAACAAAATTTTGAGAAAACAGCATTAAATTAATACTTTTATTGAACTTAAAAAAATAATTTTATTTTAAATAAAAAAGCTACAAATAAATATATTTGTAGCTTAGTGATTTAATTTTATTTATTTTTTTAATATATTTTATCTCTTATATTTAGATAAACCTTGTACTTGTGAAATTACTTTCCAATTCTATTAGCAATAGCATCTATATCACTATTAGATAAAGACATTGATTGGCCTTTCATCATGCCTTTCATTTCTCTACCATATGTTCCATCTTTATATCCTAACATGGCAGCTTTGATTTCTGCTTTTGTCATGTCTTTGATAATCTTTGATTTTCCATTTATTGCAGATTTCTCTCCATTTACTCCATGACATCCTATACATCTCGCATATGGATCAGCATATACAATACATGATGCAAGAAGACAAATCGAAACAAGTTTCTTCATAATTACTCCTTTAATTTATTAAGCCTTATTAAGCACTTATGAAAAAGTATAATGAATAAAAATGTGAAATTAATTGCAATTAAATTAAAAATTAAAAGTTTTAATTTAGATAATTTGATTTATATTATTTAGGTATTTTTATTGTGAAACAAGCTCCGATTTTAGTATTTTTGACATTTATAAAGCCTTTCATTTCCCTTTCAATAATATTTTTTGACATATAAAGACCTATTCCTGTACCTTGTGTTTTATGATGTGTTGTAAAGTATGGTTCAAAAATTTTATCTAATATATCTTCTTTTATTCCTCCTGCATTATCTTCAATCTTGAGAATATTATATCCCTCACCACTTTTTATTATTATTTCAATTTTTGGATTTTGGATTTTTCTTTCTAATAAAATATCTTTTGCATTACTTAATATATTTAATACTACTTGGGAATATTCATTTTTATAACCATTCACTTCTTCATCATCAACTACATTAAAAGTAACTTCAATACTATGATATATCAATGCACTTTTAACAATAAAATATGCTTTTTCACAAGCTTCTTTTACACTAAAAAGTTCTTTTTCTCCTTTTGGATTAAAAAAGTTCTGGAAATCGGAAATTGTTTGGCTCATATAAGAAGTAAGAAGATCTGCTTCATCTATTTTCTCATTTAGATACTCTTCTGTGAACTCATTAAATTCGTAAGTTGCCAACATATTCATATGTATTGCGGATATTTGAGATAAGGGTTGTCTCCATTGGTGAGCAATATTCCCTATCATTTCTCCCATTGATGCTAATTTTGATTGTTGTATTAATATTTGTTCTTGTTCTAATCTTTTACTAATCTCATTTTGTATTTTAAACTCTAAATTATCAATCATATTATTCATCATAATTTTCAATTCATTTAGAGCTTTGCTGTTTGTACTAGTAGTTAATCTCATTCCCAAATTACCACTTTTAATATGTTGTAAAACTTTAGTTGCATTTTTAATTAAATCTTCATTTTTCTTAATATTAAGTTCTACATTTTCAAAGTTTTGATTAATTGATTCTGCCATTTGAGAGAATTCATCATTTGAATGAATAAGAATTCTTTGTGCTTTATCTTTTTTATAATTTAGATATTCAAAAAATTCATTTAATCCTCTTTGAACAATATTCATAGAAGTAATAATACTATTTGAAATAAGCCAACCTATAACTATTGAGAAAAATAAAATAATCAATAAATATATAATAATTTCAACAATTAATACTTTTGATTCTTCCACCGCATTTGAATATGAAGTTTTTGCTTTATTTAAAAGTTCGCTTTGTAAAGTAAGTAAATTGTTCAATAAGAATTCGAATTGATTTTTGCCTCGTGTAGTAACATTTATATAAGCACCTTCTTCAAAGCCTCTTTCTAAATAATAGTTTGTTTTTTGTATGACTTTCTTATATTTATTCCATAAATTAAAAATAAGCTCATTTTTTATATAAGAACTTGAAAAAGATTTATCTAAATTCCTTATTAATATATTTAAATCGCTTTGAATTTTAATTCTTAATTTTTTATTTGGTGCCATTACCAAAGATTGTGTTTTTTCTCTTAACTTATATAAAGGGGCAATTATATTTTCTTGTAAAACTGATACGCTTTGAGATTGAAGATATACTGCTTTTAATCTAGCTTTTGAATTCTCACTAATATCAATAATAATATAACCAAAGATAAAAACCGAACAACATAAAACCACAAATAGAATACTTAGTTTTGATTTAATATTAAATCTATCAATTATTTTCATTATTTAACCCTTAATGGTATTATTGGTTGATATAGTTTTTTAGGATATTTTCCTTTTTCTCTAACAGACCAATGTCTCTTGGTAATTCTTGTTTTCCACAAAGGAACTATTCCTCCTGCAAATGGTTCAAAAATAACCTCTTTATTTACTGCAATTACTTTATTAATAGAGGGTACTCTTAAAGTATATGCCATATCTCTTGCTCTATATAAAATTTTTGAAACAATATCTTCATACTCAGTACCTCCAATTTTAGTTTCAAAAAAATCATCTATATAACTTTTCATAAAACGATCATTTGGAATTGTTGACCATGGAGAATCATTTTCATAAATAAAAAGTGTTGTCCAAGGATTTTGATAATACCAATCATCATCTCCCCAAGCTAGCATATCCCAAGACTTAGTATTTTTTGAAGCTCTTGTATTAAGCAACTGTTCATAAATATCTTTCTCACTGCTTGTTATTTCATAATTCAATTTTACGCCGTATCGTTCAAGTTGATACTCAATACCTCTCCATAAAAACATAAAACGATCTTGTGTAAAGACATTAAGAACTAGACCATTTAATAATTTATGTTTTTTTTCCTCTGACATTTTATAAGTTTTATACTCTTTTTTACTAGCAATTTTTTTAACTACTTTAAAATGAATAGAGGTAGAAAAAGGGGAAAGTGTTCCTTCTTTTTTATATACAAAATTTAGAATATTCTCTTGATCTAAAGCTTCATTTAAAGCTAATCTAACTTCTGTATTTTTCAATTTCTCATCTCCATTAATAAGATTGAAAAATATAATAATATTATTTGTAGATTCTTTTACAACAAGCTTCGAATATTTTGACATAACAGCTTCTATCTTTTTATTAAAAGGAATAGGAGAAAGATCTAAGAGTCCCTCATAATTAACTATACTATCAAAAGCTTCTTGGGCATCTAACTGAGTAAAGATTGTTACTTTTTTAATTTTAGGGTATCTTTTATCCCAATAATAAGGATTAGATTCAAGTATGATTTTATTAGTTTGTTTTTTTCCTATTGCATAACCACTTTTTAAAATATATGGTCCCATTCCAAAAGCCCCTGGAGTTTTTGTTCCTGTTTCAGTCTCTTCACCTTTTGGCTTGTATTTTTTTAAATAATCATCCGTAAAAAAAAACACTCTTGCTAAATCTAAAAAAAACATTTCATACTTTTGTTTTAATTCAATTTTAACTTTATACTCATCAACTTTACTTATCTCAAAATCTATCTTATCAACGTTTGTAAATAAAAAAGGTTTTTTCTTAAAATGATTCAAATTATTAATTACAGAGTCTATTGTAAAAGGAGTACCATCTTGAAACTTTAAGTTTTTTTTGATTTCAAAGATATATGTATAATCATCAATTCGTTCATGACCTTTTGCTAAATCATAGACCCAGCCTTGCGCATTATCATCAGAACGAATAAGACCTGCATTTGTATTTTTAGATACATAAATATAAGGAATACTAGGAAGAAAAACTTTTATATGAGATTTTGGATGTAAGTAATTTATTGCATCTTTTGAAGACATATCTTCTTTAAACATATCTTCTTCTATATCCAAAGCAAAAGAATATAATATTAGTATTAATAATAAGAAAAAACTTTTAAACAAAATTGTATCCTATCCCTGACAAATTATTAATAATATTAGTAGGTAATTTTTTTCTTAAATGTAAAACAACAGATCTTAAAGCATTATCAGTCATAACATTGTCTTGCCAAACTTTATCTTGTATCTCTTCATATTTCACAACTCTATTTTGATTATTTACAAGCAATTCAATAAAAAGAACTTCTTTCTTATTTAATGGAATAATTTCATCTTTATAAATTAACTTTTTATTCTCAAAATTGTAACTATAGTTTTTATCACAAAGTAATATTTCAATACGACTTATATTTAAAGAATCTATACATTTTCCAAGAACTTCAAAAAGCATTCTTGTATTAATAGGTTTAACAATATATTTTTCCATATGCAACTCTACAGCTTCTAATAAATACTTTTTATCTGTATGAGCTGTTATCATTACAACTGGTGTATTTTTATCTTTTTTTCTTACTTTTTTTATAAATTCTATTCCATCCATTATAGGCATATGAATATCACTTAGTATAATATCTGGTTTTTTTTCTTCATATAAATCAAGGGCTTCTTTACCATTAGAAGCTTCATACACGTCTTTTGCATAATAACTCAAAGTTTTCATAATGTTTTTTCTAATTCCGATTTCATCTTCTGCATAAAGTATAGTCAATGCTTTTAGTTTAAGTTTAATACTTTTCAAAATAGCTCCTTAATTTAAAAAAATTACCTTTATTATAGCTAAGAAAATTTAAATTTGAAAATTAAGATAAATTTAAAAATTTGATTTTTTTGATATTTTTTTGCAATTTTTTTTTGTTAGCATTCCTTTACGAGTCAAAACAAAGAGGTTGAAATGAACGCAAATTCTGAAAGATTAAAAACAGCGAAAGACTTAAGAGATATTTTCTTAAGTAATAATTCAAAAGAGTTGTTTGAAGCTTTTTCAAGTCTACTTGAAGATACAAATATCTCCGAAATAGAACTTGAAACTGACTTTAATTATTATTTTGTAGGACCTGATACTCCTATTGCTCCACCTTATGCATCTATTTATTTAGATGAAGAAGATTCACTAATGACAAAAACTACTATGCAAATACGAGATTTATATGAAATCATGGGATTTAAAAACTCTTTAAAAGATAAAGTTCCAGAAGATTTTATAGGATTAGAATTAGATGCATACTATCAATTACTATTTATTGAAATTGAGAAAGAGATTCCTTATCTAAAAGATTTGAGAACTTATTTCTTATGTGAACATATAGATACCTGGATATTTAAATTTATTAATCGAGTTTTAGAACATCAAGATAAAAATTCAAATGCAATAATTTTGATAATAAAAAAACTAGATAATTTTTTTAAAAATGAACTCAAAATTAAAGGAGAAATATTATGAGTTACTCAAAAGAAAAAGTAGAAAGTATATTAAACGATGGCCTTCAAAGAAGAGGTTTTTTAAAAGGCTTAGTTGCTTGTGGTGTTTTATCAGTTTTACCAGGAGGAAGATTATTAGCAAATGAATCTTTAAACACAAAGATTCCATATTTAGGGAAAAAAAGTTATGAAACTTTTAGAAATGCCTGTCCTAGGAATTGTTATGATACTTGTAGTATAAAAACTTTTGTAAAAGATGGAGTAATGCAATTTATAGAAGGAGCAACAGAATCTACTTTTACAAGAGGTGGCTGTTGTGTAAAAGGGAATACTTATGCAAGAAGAGTATATTCTCCAAAAAGAATTAAATATCCAATGATGCAAATAGGAGGGAAAGGTTCAGGTTCTTGGAAAAGAATTTCTTGGGACGAAGCTATTAGTCATATTGGTGATAATCTTTTAAATATGAAAAAAGAAGATGGGCATTTATTAGGTGCTGCTCTTACAAAATATTCTGGAAATTTTGGTATTACACATTATGGTGTTGAAGGTATGTTTAATTCAATTGGTTATACAACAAGATTTGGGGGAACTCCTTGTTGGCCAGCTGGAATTGATGCCCAAAATTTTGATACAGGGAATATGTGGTGTAATGACCCAGAAGAAATAAAAGATAGCAAATATATTATTCTTTGGGGTGTTAATCCAGCTTCTAATTCTATTCATACTATGAAATATATTTATGAAGCAAAAAGAAAAGGCGCAAAAGTTATTGTAATAGATCCTTTATTTACAGAAACAGCATCTAAAGCTAATGAATATTTCCAAGTAAAAGCAGGTAGTGATGGCTTATTAGCTCTAGCAATGGCAAAGATTATTGTTGAAAATAATTTGCATGATAAAAAATGGCTTAAGAAAAATTCACATGGGTATAAAGAGTATGAAAAATATTTAAAAACTATATCTGTAAAAAAAGCAGCTGAAGTAAGTGGCTTATCAGAAGAATTAATAAAAGAAATTGCTTTAGGATTTGCAAAAGCTGACCCTGCTACTATTTGGATAGGGTATGGACTTCAAAGACATACAAATGGTGGGGCTATGGTTAGAGCAATTGATGCTCTAGTTGCACTTACTGGAAACGTTGGTAAATATGCTGGTGGTGCAAGATATGGACACCTAAATACTTGGGGATTTAATTACAATGCAATGACAAATCCTAAACCTGAGGGAAGTATTGGATATACAGCATCTGGCGCAGTTATGGGTGATGTACATGGAGCAGGAAGTGGCGAAAAAGTTAAATATTCAGATAGATACCTAAATATCAATAAAACAGCAGATGGAATATTAACAGCAGCTGATCCTAAAATAAAACTTTTATGGGTAGCTTGTAAAAATCCAATGGCTCAAGATTTTGATAGAAATAAACTTATAAAAGCATTTAATACTATTGAAACTATTGTTGTTGCTGACCAATTTTTTAATGAAACAACAAAATGGGCAGATATAGTTTTACCTGTTACAACTCAATTTGAAGAGTATGATGTAAATGTTTCATATTGGCATTATTGGTTAAGTTTAAATGAACAAGCAATAAAACCTCTTCATGAAGCAAAATCTGATTTAGAAATTGCCTCATTATTATCAACTTATATGAATAAAAAAGAGAAAGGTTCATGTACTTTCCCTCAAAAATATAATAGTAAAAAAACAACAATCAAAGAGTTTAATAATGGAATTTATGAACAATTTGGAATAAAATCTTGGAAAGACCTAAGAGATGGACCTGTAAAAGCAAAAGCTGTTATTCCTTTTGCAGATGGGAAATTTAGTACACCAAGTGGAAAATTTGAGTTTTACTCTGAAAAAGCAGTTGAGTTTGGACATACAGCATTACCTGAATACTTAGAAGTAAGAAAACCTTATGACAAATATAGATTAACAACCTTACACTCTAGATTTTCACTTCATTCACAATTCCAAAATCTTGATTGGATGGAAGATGTTCATCCTGAACCATTTGTATATATCAATCCTGAAGATGCAACATTTAAAAGAATTAAAACAGGAGATATGGTAGCAGTTTTCAATAAACAAGGGCTATTAAGAGTGAAAGCAAAGGTTACAGATAATACTCCCGTTGGTACTTTTATGATGTATGAACAATGGTTTAATAATAGTATTTACAATGTAAATGAGTTAGTAGATGATACCTCTTCAGATATGGGTTCATTTAAAACAGGCGCACCAGGTATCGCATTACAAGATACTTATGTAAACGTTAGAAAAATATAAGGAGGAAATTATGCAAAAAGCTTTTTTAGTAGATAGTGATAAATGTTTAGGTTGTAATACTTGTGCAATGGCTTGTAAAAATCAATATCATCAAGATAAAGGTATTTTATGGAGACAAGTTAGAGAAATAGGTCATGAAGAGTATAGAACAGACCAAAATAATATTTTACCAAGCCTTGTATGGTATGCAAAACCTCCAAAAGTAGATGTTCCAGCTGAGAGATATTATGCTTCAATTGCATGTAATCACTGTGAAGAACCAGCATGTGTGGCAATTTGTCCAGTACAAGCACATACAAAAGATCCAAAAACTGGTATTTGTAAACATGACCAGAGTTTATGTATTGGATGTGGGGGATGTGTTAAAGCCTGTCCTTTTGGAGCATCAAAATTTAATGAAAAATTAGGAAAAGCTGAGAAGTGTAGTATGTGTTGGGAAAGACAAGAAGATGGGAAATTACCAGCTTGTGTACAATCATGTCCAGTTGAAGCTATTCAAATTATTGATATACATGATCCAAAATATGCAAATATAGGAGAGAAAAATCCTTTAGGACTTGATTATGCAGTTGAAGCACCAACAAAACCAAGTACACGATTTTTAAATTTAAGTATGCCTGGGAAAACACATAGATTATAAGGATATATAATGAAAGTTGTTTTTACGCTTCTTTTTATCTCTTTGACATTACTTTTTGGCGAAAAAAATTCGCCAGAAGTATGTCCTATAGTCAAAAAAGATTTTAATTATTATGCAGAACAAAAAGTTGATTTAATTATTCCCTCTGTTTTTTCTTTAGGTAAAAATCTCATAGAAATAAAATTAAGTGATGCAGTCCTACCTTCTGGATATAACATTGTCGCATTTATTGATGTTGAAGAGTTTTCTTCAAAAAAAGAACCTGAAGTTGAAAATGCAATTCCTTTCTCTTCTGTAGAATTTTATGAAAAAGGAAAATATGAGTTATTATTAAATGTTAATCTAATTTATAGAAGTAGTTGAGCAGGGGTACAAGTTGCTAGTTTAGCAAGACAAATAATACACACCACTGTGAAATAAAATAACATAAAATCATATTAAACCCTCGATTTTACCTTACTTAAGAGCCAAAATTGGATTTAGCTTTTTTAACTTATTTTTATATTACAAGAGGTATAATAAAAACTTAAATTTAGGCTTAAGGTTTAAGCTGAACATAAGAAATCCACAACTTATGCTTCGTAATTAAAATAAATTACAGGAGAGAGTTTTGAAAAAACTACTACTTATACTAACACTACTTACAGGTTCTGCATTTTCTTCAGATTTAGATGCTTTTAAAAATATTAAAGATTCATTGAATATTGCAGGTGGAACAGCTCACATAAAATGTGAAAAAGAAGCTATTAAAAATATCATGAGAACATATCCTGACATTTCTATTACTATTGCCGGTGGAGGTTCTGGTCTTGGAATCAAACAAGTTAGTTCAAAAATGATTGATTTGGCAAATTCAGGAAGAACACCAAGTGATGCAGAAATCAAAAAAGGTGATTTAAAACTTTATAGATTTGCAATTGATGGAATAGGAATTGTTGTAAATAAAAACAATCCATTATCAAATTTAACTACAAAGCAACTTCAAGATATTTTTTCTGGAAAAATCACAAACTTTAAAGAATTAGGATTTAAAGATTCTCAAATTAATCTTTATACAAGAGATGAATCTAGTGCTACACGAAAAGTATTTTGGAAAAAAGCACTTAATAAATCTAAAATTATTTCAAGTGCTAGAGTAGTAGCATCAAATGCTGCTATGAAAACTATTATCTCAAAAGATAAAAATGCAATAGGAATTATTTCATTAGGATTAGTTAATGAGCAAATTAAACTATTAAATTTAAATGGCGTAAAACCTAGTGTTGATTCTATTAATGATAAATCATATAAAGTAGCACGTGGATTATATCTTCTAAGTAGTGGAGAACCAAAACCACTAGCAAAAGCTTTTATTGATTATATGAGAAGTAATACAGGGGCTAAAATTGTAAAAAAATATGGATTTATTGCGGTAAATGAATAATATTTTTCCAAGAGTTCTACTTATAATAACTTTTATAAGTAGTGCTTTTGTTTTTTGTATCTTTTTATTATTAGCTATTTTGTGTTTTGATCTTTTTGATTCAAATATAATCAATAACTTTTTTGGAATGGTTTGGAGCGTTGAAGAAGAAAAATATGGAATAATCTTACCTTTTTTAGGAACTTTAATAATAAGTATCCTAAGTTTGATAATAGCTTTTATCTTCTCTTTTTGTATCTGTTCATATATTTTTCTAAATAAATACAAAACTATAAATATTTTTTTAGAAAAAAGTATGCTTTTAATGGCTTCAGTTCCAACAGTCATTTATGCTTTTGCAGCACTTTTTACTTTTGTTCCTTTTATAAGTACTTACATAAATGGAAGTTCAACCCTGTCTATTCTTGTAGCTTCAATTACTTTAAGTCTACTTTTAATTCCAACAATGGGCTTACTTTTTTTGAACTCTTTTAGAACTTTAAGTTCAAAATATGAAAATACTTGTTTGCATTTAGGCCTAAGTAAAGAGCAGTTTTTTTATCAGTTTATTTTAAAAAACTCTATTCCTCATATGCTAAGTGCTGTAATACTTGCAATGGCAAGAGCAGTTGGAGATACGATGATTGTACTTATGCTAGCAGGAAATGCTTTATCTATGCCAAACTCAATTCTTGATTCTGCAAGAAGTTTGACTTCACATATAGCACTTATTTTTGCAAATGACTATTCTTCTTTATCATTTAAAGCAATTTTTCTTTGTGCTTTCTTGCTTTTATGTTCAAACTTTATTTTAATTTTATCAATAAAATATATACAAAGAAAATGCAATGCCATATAAATACAAAGTATATAAACTAATTTTTGCTTTTTTCTCTTTTATTGCTATGTCTTTAGTATATATTTTATTAGGATTTATTTTGTATAAAGGCTTCTCTTTTATCTCTTTTGAATTAATATTTTCAGATACAAATGCCATAGATGCCCTACTCTTAAAACAACGAGTTTTTGATGGAATTTTTCCTGCTATTATAGGAACTTTTATGCTAATTATTTTAGCTTTGAGCTTCTCATTAATTTTTGGTTTTGCTTCAGGTATTTATCTTAGTATTTATGCAAAAAATAGTACAAAAAGAATAGTTAATCTTTGTTTTGAATTACTAGCTTCTGTGCCATCAATTTTAATTGGATTATTCTTTTTACTTTTAAGTATCTATTTGCATGACAAATTTCAAGCTAATTTTATGCCTTCTTTATTATTAGCTAGTTTGGCATTAGGAATTTTAATTATGCCTTATTTAGTTCAAAATACTAGATTAAGTTTAGATAATATTCCAAAAGATATTAAACAAATAGGTATAAATCTTGGTTTAAGTCCTACTCAAAATTTATTTAAAGTTTTACTTCCATATTGTTCAAAAGAGTTATTAAGTGGAATTTTTCTAAGTCTTGGACGTGCTTGTGAAGACACCGCTGTAATTATGTTAACAGGAGCAGTTGCAAGTGCAGGAATAGCAGCTTCAGTTTTCGATAGATTTGAAGCTTTACCTTTTTATATTTATTATCTTTCTACAAATTATGCAGATGAGAAAGAACTTTCACAAGCTTTTGCAGCATCCTTGATACTGTTATTTATAGCACTTTTTCTATTTTTACTTACAAAAATCATACAAAAAAAATTTAGGAACTATTATGGTTACAATTAATAACTTATCATTAAGTTTTGAAGATAAAAAAATCTTTGAAAATATAAATTTGCATATAGAAAAAAATAAAATTACAGTAATAATAGGCCCTAGTGGTGTTGGGAAAACTTCACTTCTTTTATGCTTAAATCAAATGATAAAACATGATGCAAAGCCTATAATAAAAGGTCAAATTTTATATACATTCAAAGGTATTAAAACAGATTTAAATAGCTTAAAAGAGAATGAACTTTATGAACTAAGAAAAGAGATTATATACGTTTCACAACATCCTGACTTACTGCCTTTATCTATTTATGAAAACTTAGCTTTTTTTGCAAAAGCACATAATATTCCAAACTATGAAGAAAAAATAAATGAGGTTTTAAAAAAAGTATATCTTTATGAAGAAGTAAAAGACAATCTTTATATGGATGCTTCAAAATTATCAGGAGGACAACAACAAAGACTTATATTAGCAAGAGCCTTCTTACTTAATCCAAAAGTGCTTCTTCTTGATGAACCAACAGCTTCATTAAATGAAGAACTAGCCTTAAAAATAGAAAAAATGCTTCAAAATCAAAAAATGACAATAGTAATAATAAGTCATTTTAAATCTCAAGTTAAAAATTTAGCAGATAAGATATATAGATTCTAATTAGAATTTATATTCTTTTCCTTAATATAATCTTTATGTTGGTTTAAATATAATTATTAAATATAATTATATTGTTTTTTATAAGTTTTTAGATTAACTCAGTCCTAAAAATTTATTAGAAATTATCTTAAACGTTGATCTACAATCTCAAAAATAAAGGGAGATCATGAAATATATATTATATTTATTCCTCAGCCTAAGTTATCTTTTTTCAAACCAAACTATTACTCTTTTTGCAAATGAATATAAGCCACCAAAAATTTGGACAGAAGATGGTATTCACAAAGGTATATTAATAGAAATAGCAAAAGAAGTTCAAAAAGAATTAAAAGTAAAGTTTGATATACAAACTTATCCTTGGGCAAGAACATACAAAATGTCAATAAATAATAAAGGTGGTATTTTAGGTCTTTCCAAAACTAAAGAAAGAGAAAAAATATTTGATTATAATAAAATACCTCTTTTCCTTGATACCATGCTTTTAATAACAAAAAAAGGAAAAGAATTTAAATTTGATAAAATAGAAGACTTAAAAGGCAAAAGAATAGGATATTGCAGAGGATGCAGTTTTGGAAAAGTTTTTGAAGAAGCAAAAAAATATTTTATTCCAGTAGAAACAGATGATAGTAAAGTGCAAAGACTTATGCTTCTTTTACGTGGGAAAATAGATGCAACTCTTTTAGGGCCAGGAGAAATTGCATTAAAAACTATGTGTGGAACTAGTAAGCTAATAAATTATGAGCAATTTTCTATTTTAAAAAAACCATTAACTATAGATCCAAATTATATTGCATTTCCAAAAAAACTAAAAAGAAAAGAGTTCCTAGAAAAATTTGATATAATATTACAAGAAAAAATTAATGAGAAAGTCATTGATAAAATTATCCACAAATGGACTAATAAAAATCGATTATGAACCTACTTAAAATATTATTTTATCTTTTTTTATCACTACAAAGTATTCTAGCCCAAGATAAGCTAGAAAATTTAGCTTCTACTATAGCAACGCCCTTTTATAATGCCTATGATACAAATGTTATTGAAATTCTTGAACAGTATATGAATAATAATAAATATGTAGAAGCTATAAAAGTATATGACAATTTAATTAATAAACCCTCAATAATTTTGTATAAAAAAGATGGCAATTTAATATTTGAGCTTGGGAAAGATTTTCCTAAGTCTTTAGAACTACCAAATAGATTAGACTCTGCAAGAATTTTCAAAAATGAGAAAAGAATAGGAGTAATTACTGTTTTCTATAAACAAAAATTAGGAGAAGATTCCTTATCTATAGAAGAAAATAATTATTTAAATAAGAAAAAAATTATTCGTATGTGTATAGATCCAAACTGGCTTCCATTTCAAAAAATTGAAAATGGTAAGCATATAGGAATCGTAGCAGAATTTATGAAAATATTTAGCCAAAACTTGAATATTCCAATAAAACTTATAAAAACAAAAAGTTGGCAAGAATCTTTAGATTTTGCGAAAAATAGAAAGTGTGATATCTTATCTATAGCTTCAAAAACGCCTCAAAGAAAGAAGTATATGGATTTCACTTCCTCTTATATAGATTCATCAATTGTATTAAGTACAAGAATAGGAGTTCCATTTTTAGAAAATATAGAACAAGTTATAAATAAAAAAATTGGTGTTGTAAAAGGTTATTCCTTTTATGAAGAACTAAAAAACAGATATCCAAGTATAAATTTAATTGAAATAAATTCAATCCAAAATGGTTTAGATAAAGTTGAAAGTGGTGATATATTTGGCTATTTAGATAACTCTATAGTGCTTAATTATCACATACAAAGAAATCATATAGGAACCTTAGCAATTTCTGGAAAATTTGAAGATCATTATAATTTAAGTGTTGCAACAAGAAATGATGAACCTCTACTTTTAAGTATTTTTCAAAAAGCAATTAATTCAATTACACAAAATGAAAAAGACCAAATTTACAAAAAATGGATTTCTGTAAAAATTGAAAAAATAAAAGTTGTAAATTATTTTCTTGTATATAGTATTATTATTGTTACAATCTTATTATTACTTTTTGGATTTTGGAATAGAAAAATCACTAGAATCAACAAAAAGCTAGAACTTGCTCAAAAAGAAATAGTAAAACTAGCCCACACAGATAAGCTTACAGGACTTTATAATAGAACAAAATTAGATGAATTATTTGAACAAGAAATACAAAGATGTAAAAGATTTAATCATCAAATGATAATTAGCATATTAGATATAGACCACTTTAAAAAGGTTAATGATACTTATGGTCATCAAGTAGGAGACAAAATACTTATAGAAATAGCTGAACTTCTTCAAGAAAGCACACGAAAAACCGATTATGTGGGAAGATGGGGAGGAGAAGAGTTTGTAATTATCTATCCAGAAATCAATAAAAACCAAGGTTTAATTTTGATTGAAAACTTAAGAATTAAAATTGCAGCCCACAATTTTACTGAAGTGGGTTATAAAACTGCAAGTTTTGGCGTAACAGAATTTTTCGAAGATGACACTATGGGCTCAATAATAAAAAGAGCAGATAAAGCTTTATATGAAGCTAAAGAATCAGGTAGAAATAAAGTTATTTATAATTAATAAAAGTTCTAAGCTATAAAAGTCATCTTCAAAATTTTCTTCACATCCAACATTTATAATAGCATCAGATTTTTTTGTTACAATAGTAAAATATTACACCTGTTGATATGAAATTTGAAGAAGCTATGCGTTTTGTTTTAACAGCAGGAATTTCAAAAAAGAAGAAAGAAAATGATGAATAATTTTATAGAACCAGAAATAAAAAATAATTATAAAAATGAATTAAGACATGTGGGATTTGAGTTAGAATTTTCAAATATTGATATAAAAGAAATAGTAAGTATCATGGAAAAAGAGTTTAATCTTCAAGCAAATAAAATAAATAACTATCTTTATGAATTACATTCTGAATACGGAGATTTTATACTTGAACTTGATTTTGAACTTTTAACAAAACAAAAACTTCAAACAAAAGCAAAGGAATTATGCCAAAAAATAGGTATTGATATTTCAAAAGAAGAGATAAATTCTATAGAAAATTTTATTGCAGAACTTTCAAGAGATATAGTTCCATATGAGATTAGTACCCCACCTTTGCCTTTAGATAAAATAGAACTAGTTGAAAATATAGTAGAAAAACTAAAGCAAAATAATGCAAGAGGAACAAAGCATAAAATATATTATGCTTTTGGACTTCATATAAATATTGAAGTAATATCAGTAGAAGTGAAAAGTTTATTAGCTTACTTACGAGCCTATGTTATTTTGCAAGATTTTATAAACAAAGATGCAAAAATAGATTTAGCTAGAAAAATAACACCCTTTATTGATAATTTCAAAAATGACTATATAAAATATATTTTAGATGAAAATTATGATCCTTCAAGAGATAAATTTATAGAAGATTATCTAAAATTTAATCCAAGCAGAAATAGATCTTTAGATATGCTGCCAATTTTAGCTTTTTTAGATGAGAAAAGAGTTAGAAAAGTACTTCCTAATGAAAAAATAAAACCAAGACCAGCTTTCCATTATCGCCTATCGAACTCAAATATAGGAGAGAAAAACTGGAAAGTTTCAAATGAATGGAATAGATGGATTTTAATTGAAAATTTAGCAAATAATGAGGAATCACTTAAACAGCTATCAACAGAGTATCTTAAATATTTAGATAAATTTATAAACTTAGAGAGTTGGGAGAAAAAGGTTGCAAAATGGCTACAAAACCCTTAGTAGGAATATGTTTACCAAATAAAGGCAATTTCTTTGCATATGTATTTATAAAACTTAACCTAAGACTTCAAGGAGCTTACTGCGTAAGATTAAGGCCATCAAAAAATAATGTAAAACTTAAAAGATTAGATGGACTTATTTTAAGTGGAGGAAGTGACATAAATCCAGTTCTTTATGGAGCTAATAAAGATGCCCATAATACTCCTTTGGATAAAAAAAGAGATGCCTTTGAACTTGAGATGATAGATAAAGCATATAAAGATAGAATCCCCATATTAGGTATTTGTAGAGGAGCTCAACTTATAAATATATATTTTGATGGTACTCTTTACCCTACAATTTTAGACCTAGATGAATATATAATTCATAAAAATTCTATTTTTCCAATTAAAATTGCATTTATCAAAAAAATATCTAAACTTTTTTCTATAACCAATAAAAAAGAAATTGTAGTAAATAGTATCCATAATCAAGCTATCAATAAAGTTGGGAAAAAGTTAAAAGTATCTGCATGTCATGATAAAATAATAGAATCAATAGAAAAAGAAGATTATCCTTTTCTTTTAGGGGTTCAGTGGCATCCTGAATATTTAATATACTTAAAAGACCATAGGCTTATTTTTAAAAAATTTATTTACTTTTGTAAGAAATACAAAAAAACAACTTAATTTAAAAAATACAAAAGACTCTAAATAGCGATTAAATATCGCCATTTAGAAGTTGGATTAAACCTTTAGATAATTCATTGAAGTTAAGAACTCTTCTTCCATTATTCATCTCTAAAAACTTTTTTGCATCATTGATATTTTCAAAAGCTGGTAAATCATCACCTGCGAAAGAAATTTTGTGACTTCCATATACATAAAAAGCATATTTTGCATCAATAGGTTTTAAAGTTTTGTAATCAGTAACAATAATATCTTTGATTTCTTCAGAGCTTGAAACCTTTGTACTTGGTCTTTTTTCTGGATTGTAATAAAATTCCATCAAAGATTTTGGACTTGTAAAGAAAAATTCTTTTGAATCTTTTGTTACAATTTTACAAACCCAAGCTGGGTCTTTATAAACTGGAAGTTTTCTCATTAAACCTCTTGTTTCTTTATCAAAATTCATTGTGTAAGTTTCATTTGCACTTAAGTTAAGTGTAGAAAATAAACAAGCTGATATTACTAATAGTGATATTTTTTTCATATAAAATTCCTTTTTTAAACTAAATCTTTTTTAGAAAATATTGCATAACCTAAAAAGGCAAAAACAATTCCTAAAACTAGTGGATATAAAATTGAAAACATAACAAAAGTTGTCTGTTTAAACGTATCTAAAATATAAAATGCAACTGGTCCCATAACTGTTAGAGAAGGATCAAATAATGATATTGCTGCAACTCTGAATATCTCCATTGGATTTAAAAGTGCAATTGTAATTATTAAACCCTCTTCAAACCTATTTTGCATCATCAAAGAAATAAGTGCTATATCAATAAAAGCTAAAAGGAATATCCAAATGAAAAATGAAATTCCAAGAGCAACTTCACTTGTTTTTACAAAAGAGGATATAAAAAAAGCAATTCCTAAAAAGGCTGAAGAAAGAGAAAATAATAAGCCCGTGTATAAAAAGAAAATAGACCAAGGAATAGCAGATCCAATAGAAAAACCATATACAATAGCTATAAACATTGCAAAAAATACAGGTAAGAATACAGTAATAAATCTTCCTAAAATTTTACCCCAATAATACTGTTTAAGTGAGATGGGAAAAGAGAGCATATATTCTAAAATATGAGTATCTCTATCTCCTGAAATCGATCTAACCGTTGTTATTAGTATAAATATTGGCAAAATTACAATTGTAACTTGAATATACATAAGAAGAAGCCTACTTAATCCACTAAATCCCATAACTTGTGATTGAGTAACTCCTGCAATAAAAAACAAGGTAATCATTCCTCCAAAAACAAGAGAATAAACTAAAAACCACTTTGCTCTAAGTGATTCTTTTAAATCTAAGTAAGCAATTAGTGCTAGATTTTTCATCTTTTATATCCCAACTCTTTTTGTTTTAATTTTGAATTTCTCATATTTTTATTATCTTCCTCCCTCTAATATTCTTTTTGACATTTCATTAAAATCAACAATTTCAAAACCTTTTTGAATTGATTCTTTCTTTTCATGTCCACCAAATCCATATGACATTGGCGTAATATTCATCGTATCGTAGTATGCAGTTCTTGCATCTATCCATTTTGAAGTTTTTATATCAGTAATCCATATTTTAGCTTGATTTTTCCAATCAATTGATTCTTCTTTAAACCATAGAATCGCACAACCTATATCATCAAATTTATATGTTCGTCCAGTTTTCTGATTTATTACTTGAACGGCATGTTTCCTCTCACTTATAACCATTTTACATCTATCACACATGTCTCTATCCCAATGCATTTCTTGACGCTCACCAACCATCTTTTTTTCACAAGATGTAAGCATAAATGCAAAAAATAATAATGCTAATAGTTTAAACAATGTATTTACCATCTTCTCCTCCTACACTCTAGTATCAGACTCAATTTTTCCAAGATCCATATAAATCTGTCTATTTACAATATCTTTTACCTCATCTAATCTATGCGTAACAAAAAGTGAAATTTTCTCTTTTTCATTTTCTTTTAATAATCTATAAAAATCATCTCTAGCTTTTGGATCTAAGTTTGCAGTTGGTTCATCATATATTATAATTTCACTCTTTTTTGCTAAAGAAATTGCAATAAGCATTTTTTGTTTCATTCCTCCTGATAGCTTAAAAAATGATTTATTTAGATTATTTTTAATATCTAATTTCATTTCATTTGCATAATGCATAATCAGTTTTTTATCAATATTTGAAGAGACCTGAACATATTTCATTAACTCATCTAAACTTAATTTAATAGGAGGAGGAAGCTGAGGAACAAAGGAAATAGAATCTAAAACCTTTGTTCTTTCTTTAATTGGATTAAGCCCATTAATTAATACTTTCCCAGAATCTGGATGATAATATCCCATTATAGACCTAATTAAAGTAGTTTTACCTGCCCCATTTGGACCCATTAAAGCAACATAATCATTTTTTTTAAATTCTACACTAATATTATCTAGTGAAATATGTGAAGCGAATTTTTTTGTTAAGTTTGATACTTGTATCATTTTATATCAATCCTTTTAATCTAAAATCAAATTTCAAGGCATCTGAATGACAAACATCTATACATCTTCCACATAAAGTACAATCAGCACCAGTTACATATTGTTCTTTAATTCCTTTTTCTTCTCTTTGTTTATCATATTTTGCTTTTGTTAATTCTAATACTTGACTTTCAAAACATACATCATGACAAACCATACAATGGTCACAATTGTCATTCCATTGAATTCTAAGACCACTAACTTTTCCTAAATATCCATATGTTGTTCCTATAGGACAAAGGTATGTACACCAAGCACGACGAGAGTAAAATACTTCTATTAAAAATACTATTAATACCCAAACTAAAGCTAAACTCCAACCATAAGCAATAAATCTACTTAAAATTCCAACTATATTAAAGGTTTCAAAAACCAAATAACCACTTGTAAATGCCATTACTACAAACATAACCCAAAAGATATGTCTAACTCTAGGGTCAAACTTTCTATCTTTTATGATTTTTTTATTAACTAAAGTATTATGAAGTTTTTCACCAACTTCACTTAATATTCCATAAGGACATACCCAAGAACAGTATGTTCTTCCACCTATTAAAAGATAAAAAATCACAATAGTAGCAGTACCAATTACAATATTAATTGGCATATGATATGTTGCTAAATACATTTGAATTGTAGTAAAAGGATCAATTAAGTGAAATCCTAAAAATCTAGAACCATTTAAAGTTCCTTCTAATGCTTGAATATCAATTGCAAATGATAAGAAAAAAAGCAAATGAATTGATATTACTACTATCCATCTTTTCATTCTGTATGAAAAGTATGTTTTCCCTTCTTTTGTTTTATCAAAAAAAGTTGAAAGAAAAGATGTTTTTTTTATTGTTTCTCTATTATTCCATTTATCCATTTTAAATTCCTAAAAGCTAAATTTTAACTATTTTATAAAGCATCTTGTTTAGCTTTAAATTGTCCAATTTCTTTAGCAAAGTTTTTTAAATCTTCTTGCGATAGATTTATTAAAAGACCTTTCATAATAAGGTTTTCTTTTCTTCCTGCTTTAAAATCAACTAAGTCTTTATATAAGACTTCTTCAGATTGTCCAATAAGTTTTGGTCCCATTAGTTTTCTACCATTTTGCATTCCTGAACCATCAACACCATGACATGAAGCACATTTACTTTTATAAGCATTACTTACTTCAAAAGAACCTGTATTTCCAGCTTTATCCCTTAATGCTTTAAGTTTATCGCCTTCAATATCTTTTTCTTTGATTACATTAACACTTACTTTATTTTCTAGATTTTTCATGTCTTCAATAATATTTCCAGCTTCTCCACCTTGAAAGGCTCTACCTTTACTTAGGGTAAATATCATTAAGCCAATTACAATAATAGTGGAGATTATTGCAACTATTCTTTTTCCTTTGAATAGGGCTCCTCTTTGCTCCATCATTTTGCTTTCCTAATTTCTTTATTAAATTCATAGATTTCATTTGCTAGTTTTTTAATCTCTTTTTCTTCCATTTGATTAACTAAACCTGTCATTAGAACATTTGCATCTTTGTCATCTTTGAATTTCATAATACTATTAAAAATAAAATCTGAATCTTTATCAAGTAAAGAAGGACCAATAATCCCATTTGCATAATCATTATGACAAGCCGAACATTTAACAATAAAATCTTTACTTAATCTTTTAACCATCATAGAAATTTTGACTTCTTCATATGGACTTCTTACATGTAAATTTGCATCAATTTTTGTTCTTGGTACAACCCTAACAGAAGCATCTTTATTAGCAGGTTCTGAATTTGGGTCATATTCACTTTTTACGCCGTTATAACTAAAATAATAGGTTTCATTTTCTTTCTTTTTTGTATCTTTTTCTATTACTTTAATCTCTTTTGCATTCTTATTTTCTACTACTTCAATTTTTAAAGGAGCTTGTGTTTCTACTTTTGCAACTTTTTCCTCTTTTTCTTCTTCTTTTTTAGAACAAGAAGTGAGTAAAACAACAATAGAAATACCTATTAATATTTTTTTAATCATGACTTAATTCCTTTAACATAATAATCATCATAAGATAATCTAGGTTTTATAACAATAGCAGCTTCATTAGCAGGACACAATTCTTCACAAGCCCCACAACCAATACATCCTGCATAAACTTCAGGTTTATTTCCAATTCCTTCTTTTATCATTGCAATTGCATTTAAAGGATTTGGTATTGGGCACATATCTGCACAAATAGTACATTGTTTACCTTCAAATCCATCTAGTTTTTCTAACATATCACGTTCTAATTGTGTAACATTATTTTGAGCATTTGTAAAATCATGAATTCTTTTACTATGACCTTTTGGAACAGGTGTATTTGTTAGAGCCAAACATTTATTTGGAAATTCTAAAACAGCAACTCCCATTTTTATATCTGCTGGTTTTTCACATGAGTGATCTAACGCACCACTAGGACAGGCTAGTACACAAGGCACTGCCGTACATGAATAACATCCTCGCTCTCTTGCATCAATATAAGGAGTTCCCGAACCATGACCTTTTACCATATCAGCAAGACTTATAGAATGATATGGACAAACTTGTAAACATTGTCCACATTTAATACAAAGTGCCAAGAATTCTTTTTCTGAAACTGCACCAGGTGGTCTAAGTCTTGTTTCTGCATTTAAGGCATAAGGACTTATAATTATTCCTGCCCCAATTGTCAATCCTAGGATTCCTAGTGTTGAAAACTTGATAAAACTTCGTCTATCTTCTTTAATATTTGCCATTATAAAATCCTCAAATCTTTAAATCTTTAACTTTGGTTTTTTATCTTGCATTAAAAATACAGGCTCACTAAAAGGAGCTAGTTTTGCAAGAAAGTTCAACAATGTAATAACAGGTGAGCCATAAAAAAACTTTACATTTGGGTTATATGCCCATAATTGGTCTGCATATTGATAAACTTTATGTGGAGTATCACCAATATTATCTCCATCTTTATCAAAACCTTCGTAATTATCCCAATAATTACCTACAATTTCATTTTCATCGGTTTTTGCACCTCTACTATCATTTATAATATCTTCAATATTTCCTAAGATATTATTGCCTTTGATTACATTATTCTCACTAAGTGAATGAAAATGTAATGCTTCAGCGTTATATAAAATTTTATTATCTTCAATCCAATTTTTTGTATCAGGTTCAAAAGGAGATCTATCTATATAAATTCCTTGAGCACAGTAAATTACAGTATTATCTTTAATTGTAAAATTTGAGACATCTTTTAAGCCAATTCCCATTCCTGTAGCGCCTAAAGAACTCTTAATAGTATTTCCTATTGCAATAGTATCTTTGCTATACATAAAAAATATTCCAACTGAATTAAACTGGTAGGTATTATTTTCTACATAATTTTTTCCTGCATACATAAAATGTAAAGAGTATCTGTTATGTTCTCCAAAATTTTCAGAAATCACATTTCCATGTGAATACCAAACCACCATATCTCTTGATTTTACAAGTTTATTTTTTTTAATGATATTCTCATTTGAATACCAAAGTCTTAATCCATCACCTCTTAGACCTAAATCTACATCTTTTGAAGTTATATAATTATTTGAGATTATTGAATTATTTGTCATTGCCACATCAATCCCAAATAAGGAATCTTTGATTATACAATCTGAAATTTCTGATTGCTTTGAATTTGATAACTTTACAGCCGCATCTAATTTATCATGTCTATCTCCACTACCTGTAATAGTTAGATTTTTTAATGTTACATAAGCAGACTCAATTTCAATTACTGTTCCTGTTCCTTCTCCATCAATAATTACACCATCTTCTTTACCTATAATGGAAATAGGCTTTTTAATAACTATAGAACCTTTATAGAGCCCTTTAGGGAGTTTTAAAATAGAACCCGCAGGAGCATTATCAATTGCTTCTTGCAATATATTTGCAAATGAGAAATTAAAAAATAAAATAAAATAAACAATAGCTATTCGTAACATTTTGATACCTTCTAATCTTTATAATTTATTTTAGTTTCTCTCATAGCTTTATTCTTAGAAAGAATAGATAAAAAGCTAAATAAGCCAATTGCTAAAAGACAATAAAATCCAATAGTTGGATATGAATGTGTTGTAAACTGTGCAATTTTTCCATCACCAAAAACTGTTGGCATAAAGGGTTTAATTTTGAATGCTCCCCAATCATGTAAATTATGTCCAAACCAATATAACCAATATGAATAATCAGCTATAAAAAGAAGCGGTAAAGCTGCTGGAATATACATAAAATATGTTAATATTTTTTTATGAAAAAGTAAAAAATAAATCATAAAAAGAGATAATCCTAAAAGTGCATAAATCCCAATTTCTCTTTCAAGCGTTCCACCTCTCCACATAGGATCCATTCCTACATAGTGATTAATCGTATTCATTTCATGAACTTCACCTGAAAATCCATCAAAATGGAAAAATACTGGTATTCCTTCAGGGAAAGCTTTTTTAGGATAATTTGGAGCTTCTAAAGAACAAGACCAAATAGGTAATGAAGCTACACCAATTTCAGAAGATGTATCTATCATTTTTTCTAAATCATTATGAGCTTCTTTTGGAGTTGTTGTACTTTTATATCTACCTTGATTATAAAAATTCCATACTTTTATAGCTAAAGGAGAAATTTCTTCAATTTTTTCTTCGTGTATTTTATTTAGTGTTCCATGAAAAGTAATCATAGGAAAAGTAAATGCTACTGTCATAATAATTAGTGCTAAAAAAGCATAAATTCTTGATTTTATAAAACTTGAGTGCATTTTTGTCCTTCGTTTAAAGTCTGTAAAAAGGAAGATATAAAATCTTCCTTTTTACTTTTAGATTTAGATTTTAGAAAAGATTAGCGTTTTCATCAATCCATTTAAGATATTCAATAATATCTTTTGTTTCTTCTTCGTTCATATGTTGATTAGGCATTTTTAAATTGAAATAATCAATCATACCTTTTACATATGGGTCATCATACATAGTTTCAGGAGATAAGATAAATTTACTTACCCAATCTACACCATTTTCATGTCTTAATAATACACCAGTTAAATCAGGACCTGATGAAACTTTTCCAATTACGTGACAGCCATTACATCCACCTTCAGCAAATGCAGATTCACCACGTGCAGCAGCAGCACTTTGTTTAGAAGATATTTTTGTAACTAAAGTATCTTTTGCTCTAATTCCAACATCTGCTGTTTTAACCATTAATTGCCAAATCATATTTTCAAAAAGAATTGCTTTTTCTACTTCACCAGTAGCCATTGCTTCATCAGATTTTTTCTTTTGAGCAGGAATTTGTCCATATTGATCAAAAGCATCAGTTACTAAATCAGCAACAACTTTATGTTTAGCAAAATTATTGTCTTTTAAGAATTTAACAACTGATTGAATAACAGCATCCGTTGCAGTATTAACAGCAACAGTTTTTTCATATTCAGCTTTTAACTCTTCAGCAGACATAGTTTTCATTTTAAGTTTTTGTGCACTTACATATTTTTTACTAGGATCTTTAACCATTAAATAACCCATCATTTCTAAGTGAAGTGCTGAACAAAACTCAGTACAGTAATAAGGGAATACACCTTCAATATCAGCAATAAATTCTAATGTTGTAGTTTCTCCTGGTTCTAGTGAACCATGAATATCATAGTTATCAATTGTAAATCCATGTGTTTCATCTTGAGCTCTTTCAAGATTTGTTAAATGGAAAGTTACTTTATCACCTTTATTAACTGTGATTCTTTCAGGATTTATATGAGATCTAACCAATGTAGCATATACTGTAACATTTTTCCCATCTCTTACAATTTTTTCCTGACCTGCAAGTGTTTTACCTATATGTTGCTTACCAGTTTTACTATTCGTTCCCATTTTATATCTTACATGTGGGTGAAGTTTACTAGCTCTAATAGCAACTGCTTGATGTGGTTCACCTAAAGGTAAAGGCATATCAACTAATAAGTCCATAGTTTTACCAGAAATATCAATTAACTGGTGATTTTGTGGATGTAAAGGACCAACATTTTGAAATCTATCAATAGATAATTTATTTAATGCAATAATGTACTTACCTTGAGGATCAGCACTTTTCCCTTCCATTCCAGCTAAGTGACCAATGTTATAATGAACATTTTCTTTATCAATAACCTTTAAGTCTTTAAAATTCCATTTTACAACTTGTGAATCAACATATAATGAAGTATAAATTTCTCCATCAACTGGTGAAAATTGGTTATGCAATGGGCCAAGGCCTAATTCAAGTTGTCCATGTAAAGATTTTTTCATATCTAAAATTGGAATACCATATGGATCTTTCCCTACATACTCTTTATTGTCAATTAGTTTTTTGATTTTTTTGAAATCATAAACTGAAGCATGAGTATCTAATTTTCCACAAACAACTAAATATTGACCAGTTGGATCAACATCAACACCATGAGGTGATTTTGGTTCTGGAATTAAGAACAATGCGTTATTTTTAACTGCAACATCCATTGTAATAACTTTATGGTCATTAATAATTTTCACATTTTTTGGATCTTTTGATAATTCATACAGCTTTTCCCAGTTATATACATGTAAAAAGTCAGTATCATTTCTTGACATACCAGCTTCATTAGGTGGCATACCAACTTCAATTCCACCTGTATACATTTCACTATTAAATGAGTTTGTAAATCCCCACCCAAAACTTATACCTTTACCTGAATCAGATAAATCTTGCATATAAGGAGGCATTTCAATTGTATATGAATCTTTTGGAATAATTCTTCCAATTTCTGGATTAAATTTCCAAACAGTAACTCCCCCTCTATATGTTTCTTTATATTCTTCTATAGGGTGATAATTATTGTCAAAAGGCGCTGCGTATTGAGCCGCTTCTAAAATATGCTCAGAATTTGGTGTAAAGAAAGCTCCACCATGATCTGATTTAAAAACTGGATTTGGAACAATTTGTTTTGTTTCAAAATCAGTTAAATCAATAATTGCAATACGTGGATTAGCTTTATCGTTAATTGCTAACCATTTACCATCATACTTACCATCTTTTTCAGAAAGTCCAGGGTGATGTGTATCTCCCCAATTTATTTCTCTTCCTCTAATATTTCCTTGTCTTAATACAGCTAATGAATCTTTATCAAAACCATATCCTTGCCAAGGTTCTGGAGTAAATACACCAATATATTTTAAAATTCTCATCGAAGGAACACCATAAACAATTATTTGTCCTGATTGTCCTCCTGATGAAAATACAACATATTCATCTTTTACACCAGTGGGATTATATGTCTTTGCTGCTCTTACAACATCAACTTCAGAAAGACCTCTTTCTTTCATCACTTTTGATAGTTCACCTGTTGCCCCTGACGCAATTGTTGACGTCAAAGCAGTACCTAAAATAAATGAAGAAAATATCCTACTACTTTTTTTCATTTGAACTTCTCCTTTTTTTGTATCCATACTATTATAGTATTGTGTATAACTACAACATCCAACACAGACTAGTTAAAAATCAACTAGTTTAATTAAAACTTAAAAACTATTATTAAAATAAATAGTTAATAGAATTCTATAATAGCTTGGGTTTCTTTTGGGTCGCGATGAGCTAAAATTAAAAGAAAATTAGAAATTTTGTTTATTCTATCATGTATCCTAATCTTGAAACAGTTTTAATAATATCTACTTTTAGTTTTTTTCTTAACTTAAAAACTAGATTTTTTAGGGCACTAGGAGGAGCTTCTTCATAAATATACAGTTTATCTTCAATTGCATTTTTTGTTACTAAACTGCCTTTATGGGCTAAAAGAAGTTCAAATAAGTCAACTTCTTTACTAGTTAAAATTAAATTATAATCTTTATTTGTAAAGATTTTATTATCATAATCATAAGAATACTGATTCTGTATTTGAATAACTGTCTTAGAATTCTTCAATAAAATATTTGCACATGATTCTAAAAGTTCAGATAAATTTGCTTCTCTAATTGGTTTTACTACATATTCAACTAAGGATAATTTAATGGATTCTAATAAAAAATTTTTGTCTGTATAAGCACTTGTAACAATAATAGGAATAAGCTGATTTTCTTTTCTAATTATTTTAATTAAATCTAAACCATTTAACTTGGGCATCTTAAGATCCGTAATAATAATATCAGGATTAAATTTAGAATAAAGTTCTAAAGCCTCCTCTCCATCCTTAGCTAAGTAAACTTTTTCTACATATAGTAATAAAACTTTTTTAAAACTTTCTCTTAGTTTTTCTTCATCTTCAGCTAGAAGAATAGAACATTTATTTAGTTTTATTTCACATTTTTCTGTCATTAAAATATCCTATGAATGATCTTTGGTAAAATATGATAGCATTATTAAATTAAAGAGATATTTAGGATATGCATGTTTGAAAGCTTAAGTTTTACTAGAAGATATATTTTGGCCCTTACTATTATTGCTTGTTTATCTACATTGGCTTATTTTAATCTTAGTAAACTACTAAGTTTGCAAGAAAATGATACAAAATTGGTAAATATTAGCGGTGTACAAAAGATAGTTGCAAGAGAAATTGCTTTTTTTGCAATTTATTATAAAATAAGTAAATTAAAATTAAAAATAAAGGAAATAGAAGACAATCACAATAAATTAACATCTTTGGATATGTCAGAAGAGTTACATGATTTATATTATGGTAAAGATATTAATTTAGATGAAAAAGTAAAAAAGTACATATTAAATGCAAAAATATTCTATGATTATAGAGATGGGCAAGCTCAAAATTATGTATTAAAAAACTCAGAAAGTTTACTAGAAGATTTACAAAAAGCAGTTAATCTTTACTTAAGTGAAGCACAAGCAAATACAAATACATTAAAACGTATAGAATTATATATTTTACTACTAACTTTAACAACTTTACTTTTTGAAGCACTTTTTATTTTTATGCCTGCAAATAAAAAAATAAATAAACGTACAAGTGATTTAATAAGAGAAAAAGAGTTTTCAAACGCAGTAATTGAATCTAGTACAAATGCTATTATTACCCTTAATAGTAAGCTAAAAATTCGAACCTTTAATAAAGAAGCTGAAGAAATATTTAAATATACAAAAGATGAAATGTTAAACAAACCCTTATTTAAAAAGTTAATTCCTAGTCAACATAATATACTAAACTCTGAAAATATAAAAGAAGTAAAAGAAGTTGAAGCTATAGATAAAAATGGAAATAGATTTCCCGTAAGAATATCATTTGGAACTAGTGGAGAAAACAAAGAAATTGCAATTGTTGCTAATATTCAAGATATTTCTAAAGAAAAATTAAATGATAAAATCCTTGAACAACAATCAAAATTTGCAGCTTTAGGTGAAATGATTGCAATTATAGCCCACCAATGGAGACAACCTTTAGCTCAATTGAGTTTCAATTGTATGTATATCAAAAAGAAAACCAAAGACCCAGAAATATCCAAAGAAGCTTTGGATAATGAAGAGATTATTCAATTTATGTCTAAAACAATTACCAACTTTCAAGATTTTTATAAACAAACTGGGAATATCACTTTTAATCCAATTATATCAATCGAACAAGCCTTAAAAATTGTAGATTCAATTTTAGAATTAAATCAAGTTGAACTTAAAAAAGAAATTGATTCTAAAATTGAAATATACGGTAATTCAAATAGTTTAGCTCATATTGTTTTATCTATTATCCAAAATAGTATTGAGATTATAAAACTAAATAAAATAAAAAAACCCTCTATTACTATTATTTTAAAAGACTCAAAAGAGTATATTTATTTGAGTATTCTTGATAATGCAGGAGGAATAAAAATTCAACCTATTGAAGATATATTTGAATTATTTAATAGCAAAAAAGAAAAGTCTTCTACAGGAATTGGACTTTATATGTCAAAAATGATTATAAAAAAGCAATTTAAAGGTACTATAAAAGTAGATAATATAAATGACGGAGCACAATTTACAATACTTTTACCACATTAGTTTTTGGATATATTTAAATATTTAATTCTTTTGGATTGCTTTTAAACAATTTATACCTTTTTATCTCATATAACAATAAATAATATTATAAATATTCACTGTAAATTAAATATACTAAATTTTATGATTTTTTATGCATACTAAGTATAAAATGCTAAATTTTAATGAAGTAGGAAAAATGGATATAATATTATTTATTGAATATATTGGAATTGCATCAGCTACTCTTAGTGGTTTTTTATTTGCTGTAAAAAAAGGCTGTGACTGGCTTGGATTGTTTATTGCCTCTTTTTTAACAGCACTAGGTGGAGGAATAATAAGAGACTTGCTTGTTGGTAGAGAAATATATTCCTTTACTCATTATATGCCTGTAATTATTGTAATTGCTGTTTTATTTATTTCTAGATTTTTTAAAGTCTATAAAAAGCATGAGCAATTAGAAAAAAAATTTATCTTTATTTTTGCTGACGCAATTGATTTTGTCTGCTTTTCTATTGTTGGAGCTATGATAGCTATTGAGTTTGGTTTTAATATCTTTGGAGTTGCTTTTGTAGCATTTTTCAACGGCGTTGGTGGTGGAATTTTGAGAGATATACTATTAAACGAAGTGCCATGGTTTATGAGAACTGGCTTATATGGAACTATAAGCTTTGGTGTAGGAATAATATATTATATTTTGTATCTTATAGGCCTAAATACAATTTTTTATATTATAGCTTTACTTTCTCTTGGAATTTCAATAAGAATGCTCGCTTATTATAAAGAGTGGCAACTACCTCCACTTAAAGACTAAAACCATCACTTGACGGACTAAATCACCCACTATTTACTACAATAGTATAAGAATTATACTCATAGGGAGCATTTAGAACAATAAGTAAGTACCTTAGATATGAATATAATTTAGAGATTATAGTATCTAACATTACAAAAAATTGTAGGTTTTATTTTTATAGAAAAATTATCTAAATTCATTATTGAACCTTTTATAAACTTAATTATAAAAATTAACTTTTTTACCAACTATGCTGGAATCAAACATACAATATCTTATTAAGAAATAGACAAAAAAAAGTTATTCTTCTTAAAAGTTATACTTTATATTAATCCCTAAAGATACTTCTTTCCCATATTCACTATGACTACTAACTATTCCACCTGAAATATCAAGATTATTATAGGCTTTAGACTCCAGTCCAATACCAAAATGCAAACTATCTGCTCCTCTATTTTGTCCAACAAAACTTTCTTTATAATTTGGATTAATAGCTAATGCTGCATCAATAGTATGTTCTTTGTTTTTATTTGCATACCAATCATGTTCATACTTCACAAACATTGTTGGAAAAAGATTTTCAAAATTTTCAATTGAATTGAACTTGGCATTTATTCCTAATGATGAAACTATCATATGAGCATCTGCTTTATCAACAATTAACCTACTATCATTACCTTTTTCCTTAATTTCTTCTTGTTGGTAGTACGCATAATTCAATCCTATACTTGGAGATATTTTTACATTCTCAAAGCTATTTATATCATATGCAAATTCAAGTGATGAATATATTGAATGAGAATCAAATTCAGCTTTATTTTTATTTGAAAGTGTTGTTAAAACAACATCTCTTTCTGTGCTATTTCTACCATAAGAGTATCCAATCATCCCAGTTAAATGACTGTTGCTATCTACCTTGTTATAGGCATATAATCCTAAATGAAAATTATTAGAACTAAATGATTGACTTGCCAAATCATGCTCAGACATATTATGATACCCATAACCTGTAAAGAAACCTACATTAAAATCTTCATCTTTAATAATATCACTTCCAAGTAGGAAAGTATTTAGTTTATATTTAAAGTCACCTAAATTATTCTTACCATTTACATTTCCTTTTACATAAGACATATCTACCCAAAAGTTCTTATTATTAGAAAAATGTTTTTCTGTTTTATCTTGTACAGAAGATATTACTAAATCTATTTGTTCTAATCCTACTGTTATAAATGAAGAATAAGGTTCTGCATGAATTGAGTCTACACTTGAAGATGCTTGTGAATTTGTTAAACTATTTAGTGCTGATGTGATACTTGTACTAGAATTTGTATTTATTGCATTTACAAGAAGAGCTGCCCCAGCTGTTTTATTTGCTGTATTAACCACTTTATGTGTTTTAAATGAAGATACAGGGAGAGTAGCTCCTGTAAGAACAACATCGTAACTATTATCAGTACCTAAGGTTAAATCTGTAAGTACAGGTAAATTTCCACCAGCTACAAATTCATACATACTATTTATTTGAGTATTTGTATATGTTGTCCCTGAATCCTGATTATCTATTACTTTAAAAACTTTTCCATCATAATCAGAAGGTACAGTTCCGGTATTCATTGGATTTACTTCTATCTTGACTTTATTATTTGATAGTATTTGTTGATTTGAATGAGATGAAACATCAGAAAAAGTTAATTTATCTGAAGAAGTAGGTGTTGTTGTGTTAACCCTAAAATCAAATCCTAATATATCAAAACTACTTGTATTATCAATATCAAAAATTGGAGTTGTTCCTCTTACCTTAACATTACCATCAATCTCTACATTTGTATTATTTTCTAATGTTAAAGTTCCTCCGTCGTAAATATTAACACCTGTACTATTTGGAGTGATAGTTAAACCTGAAGTACTAAGTGTAAAGTTTCCATATATATTAGCTGCACCCTTATTCAATCTTAAAATAGTTCCATTTGTATTCAATGTGAAATCAGAACCTGTATTAATATTAAATAAAAATGGTGTATTTACGGGGTCATTTGAAATCCAATTATTAATAGAACTCGAACCATAACTATGTAAAATCACTTCATAAGGATTTTCTATCTTGAATATATCTGCACCTGATTCAATATCTAGATGTCCATTATTAAGAATAATATAACTTGTACTGTAATCAGAAGTATCTCCTATACGCATTAGCCATCTAACAACTGAATAACCTCCCTTATCATGCAATTTTAAAGTAGCATTATTTATCTCCAAATTTTTTACACTGAACTCTCTACCAGCAAGAGAAAAAGTAGTAAGTTCTTGATTTGAGGTATTTAATATAGGATTAACTAAACCTGTTCCATCTATTACTAAATTTTCAAGATAACTCTGTATATTTAAATTATAAGTAAAGTCAGTATTACGTGATGTAGATACAAAATAATCATTTGTTGTACTTAAATCTACAATAAGTGCTTTTAAAGGATTCCCACTTCTTATGGCTAGTAAATTTGGTATTGTTGCCATATTTGTACAATTTGTTCCAGCAGCACTTGTTGTACAAGTGTAAGAATTTGTATTATTATAGAAATTTAAATTTTCTAAAGTAACATCTGCATAACATAATGTTGAAGAAGCAACAATTGATAATTTTAGTAATATTGATTTTTTTGACATTTTAACTATCCTTTTATAATATTATCTTTGCCATATATATCAAATATGGTTTTTTTCTAAAGCTTATTAAAGAACCTATACCATAATTATTATCCAATAATAAATGCACATTATTTAAATTTATTCTTGCGTAATCTTGTGAATTTTCGAGAACTAAATTCTCAATCCAATCATATCTAGTTGCACTTGTATTTACATCTGGGGATTTTAATTTTATAAATTCTAAAGCTGAATTATTTAATGTAAGTGATTTTGTAGAAACAAAAATATGGTTTTCAGTATTTGAATTTACTGGTTTAGTTAGATAATTTATTAATCCATATAATAAATCATTTTGTAATCTATATTTTGAGGTATCAAAACTTTGTGAAAAAAGTGTTGAAGATATAAGTATTAATAAAACAATAATATTGCTTATTTTCATAATGCTATCTCCCTTATAATATATATTTTTATAATGTATTTTTTAATATTAAGATATAAATTCTTATAAAATTATTTATATCTAGATAAATGATTTTTTATCATAGTTTTTTAATAAAATGTTACTTTTCTGCTTTTATCCTCTTATAAAACTTGATTAAAATAAAAATCATATTTCTTTTGGAAAAATAATTTGATAACAATAGTTGATACAAGTAGTGGAATGAACAAAGAAGAATTAAATAATTATGTACAAAAGTACTCTTTATTAAAAATCCAAAAAGTTTTAGAAGGAGAAAATTTAATTGAAGAGAAGGTTGATTTATATTTTATTTTTGCATTGTCAAAGGAATCAGTATTATTTCAAAAAAATATAAATAAATTTTTGAAAAATTGACTTTTTAATGTATGTTATAATTTAAAAAACTATTAAAAAGTTTATTAGTAGTAGGAAAACTAAATAAAATATATAAGGTATCAATTATGAAAAATGAAAATGAAATAAAAAATAATCTTGAAAATCCAGTATTTACCAACTTAGATGTACTTTTGGATAAATCACGAGCAAAACTTATTTCATTTAGTTTATTAGGTTTTTTTATTTGGCATTATGATATAGATATAAAAAAAGGCTTATCCTTTTTAGGAATTATAATAAAAAATATTATTAAAAATGGTACTACAAAGAATATAAAAAGGGTTATCTTTTTTGTATGTTTTTTCCTACTAAAAGAAACTACCAACTCTTTATGTAAAAATTTATAAAAGATATAGAAGTTTGTAAGAAATAAAATGATTGAAGAAAGTAAAAACACTGTATTACTTAGATTTAGATATGTATTTACTTCTATATTAATTAATAACACAAAGAGCAAAGAAAGTGACAAATTAAATATAGTAAACATTTTTATACCTTGAATAAAATAAGCTAAAAAAAAATTAATTTTTTTTTAAAATATCGATACAAATATTGCTAATAAAACAGAATAAGATACTGTATTCAAAATATAGATTTGTAGTAAGAGGAGTATAGCTAAGTATAAAATCTGAGAAAAATATTGAACCAACAAATGCTACTATAATTTTCACAAAAGTATTGAAGTTTATATTACTATCAATGCTAGGTGAAATTGTTTTAAGATAGTTTATATAGTTATAATCAATGGGAAAAATATTTTTTAACTCAGCAAGTGTTTTTTTCACGAATACCCTTTTATAATTAAATTTATTTTATTATAAAAATTTTAAACTTCTTAAAATAATTGCATTTTGTAATATTTTAATGAAGATAGTGTAAAATGCAATACATCTCCATATTACATATTACATAAGATTTGTTATGGATTATTCTTATCTATATATATGATTTTTATTTTTATTCTTGATTGATAAAAACTTTTTCTATTACTTCAATTACTTGTTCTTTATATATTGGTAAACCATCAGCAAATGATTTAATACTTTTTTGATCCAGTTCTTCCTCGAGATGTTGAATAAAGCTATTAAAGTCTTCTTTCATTCTACCTGTAAGTTCTATCTTTTCTTCTCCTGTTAAAAGTAAAGAGAGTTTTAATATATCTCTTCTATGTTTTTTCCATTTTTTGTCCTCTCGACTTCTTAAATCATAAAAGGCAGACATTTTTAACATTATTGTTGCTTGAGTATTTGTACAAGGTGCTTCACCAGATTTATTTATATTACTTTTAATCATTTCAAAATATTCAGGGTCTAACATAATTGCAGATAATGAATATAACCCCTCTTCAGGATCAATAGGCAATATTCTTTGTCCATCATCAAGTTCAAGTTCATTTTCATTTGATGCAAATAATTCAATCTCTTTTGCAAAATTTTCTTCTTTAGGATTATTTAATCTGTAATATTTATACTGATCCTTTTCTCCTACTTGTATATCATATTTTCCATCTGTAATATATTGTTTAATTCTTTGAGATAGTTCAGGTGAATTATTTGTTAACAATACTAAATCAATATCAAATGTTGCTTTTCCATGACCTTCACCTAATTCTTCATCAAGTAACATTACTGTTGCAAAACCACCTACAACCACATAGTGTTCATCAAAGTCTCTACAATATTCTTGAAAATGACTTAATCCTGCATAATCTGTTTGTTTCATTAATAATCTTCCTTGATTTTAACTAAAATATTTTCTTCTATTTCTTCAAGAGCATACTGCGTTCTCTCATCTTCTATATTTTTCAATATTCTTAAAAGGTATAATGAATTAATTACATTATTATATGAGAAAAGAGAAGGATCTCTATCCCAAACTTCAATTTTATAGTTAGCAATATCTTTATCGCATTCTAACTCTTGAATATTCATATTTTTTAATAATTTTTGACTTACGGCTATAGTTTTTATTGCCTCATCAATAAGTGATGTATATTTAGATAAAGCACTATATCCACTAAAAATATTTTCTTTATCTAAAATTTTTTGTGTATAGAAAGTATATTTTATTGGTGATTTAATATTTTCTTTTAAACGTTCATAAACTTCTATTTTAGGAATAAAGTATACTTCTTTACTTCTTCCTACCTTTTCAATATTCACAAAATTGAATGATTCTAAAACATCAAGAGCATTTGATACTGCACGGAAATCCCTATTTGTTATTTGAGATATCTCTTTTATCATCATTCCATTAGAAATTATATTATCTAAATATCCAATTAGTATTGCATCTGCATCAACTGTTAATTCATTATATTTTTTTTGATTCACTTTTATATTTTGGGTTTGCATTTGAACTAATGCAAAAGGCATATATATTTGCTTATTTTCTATAATAAAAGGAATATTTTTTTTAATTAAGCTATTTGAATTTCTTCCATCTAATTTTTCAAAAACTAAAACTGCTCTACAAGGGCACAGTTCTTCAATTTTTTTAACTGCATTTTGATGTATT